>Ga0247729_10000138_pt1 | contig 34865 bp, 30 predicted proteins | sample UWRJL133311R2_FD_180958 | JGI IMG/M metagenome (GOLD analysis project Ga0247729, IMG submission 180958) | Plant litter microbial communities from Arlington Agricultural Research Station in Wisconsin, United States - UWRJ-L133-311R-2 | ecosystem: Environmental > Terrestrial > Plant litter >... | reverse complement strand
CACCCACAGCAGCAGCCCCAGCTCGTCGGCCAGGTTGTAGATGCGCGGGTCGATACCGGCAATGTGGACCCGCACGAGGTTGCAGCCCAGCTTCTGCATGGCGTGCATGTGGCGCTGCATTTCCTCATAGGTGGCCGTGCCGGGCTGGTAGAGGATGCCGTCGAGGTAGGTGGGCTGGTTGTTGAGGTACACGTGACTACCCCGCGACTCGATTTTGCGCAGGCCGAAGTGGGTTTCGATCTGGGCCGCGTACCCCTCGGCGTCAATGAGCTCGGCCACGAGCTGGTAGAGATTGGGCGCCTCCGGCGACCAGAGCCGGGAGCCGGGCATTTCGAGCACCACCCGCTGCTGGCGCTGACCGGCTTCGAGCCGGAGCGGGAAATCGGAGGTGAACAGCGGCGGCTGGTGCCGGTCGGCGCCCCGCTCAAACACGCGCAGGCGCAGGATGTAGTGGCCCGGGTCGTGCACGCGGGTCGTCACGTTGAAGCGCACGATCTGGTCTTCCACGATGCAATCGACGCCGAGGCGGGAGCGGAGGCGGTTGCGCTCCACCATCTCGAGCCACACGCTGCGCACGGCCCCGGTGTAGGTGTGGTACCAGATGCCGCCGCGCTTGTAGATGTGGGACTCCTGCTTGCCGCGGGTTATTTCGGCGTCCATCGTGTCGGCGATACGCACGGTAAGGCGGTTGACCAGGTGCAGGTTCTCCTCGCGCAGCTCGTAGGAAAAGGAGGTATACTCGCCGAAATGCACGTCTTCGCCCTCGATGGTGCGCAGCTGGCGGCCGTTGAGCCACACCCGCGTCTCGTAGCCGCAGGCCCCGAAGGTGAGTTGAAACATGGACCGCTTTAGGGTTTCCTCTACCTCGGGCAGCGTGAATTCCCGCTCGTACCAGGCCACCACCTTGTCCTGCCAGATTGTGGGCTCCACCTGGCCCTTGGCCCGGGCCATGTGGCTTTCGATGGAGCCGGGCCACTGGGCCGTGTGCTCGTAGTCGTGGCCCAGGTACCAGGCGTCGCGCAGGCCGCTGTCGTCGGTATCCACCCCGAACTTCCACTCGCCGTCGAGCAGAAAGTGGTTGTTGAGCCGCAGTACGGCCCGGGGCAGCGGGTTGGAACTCTCTTCAAGGGCCGGCGACTCTTCCAGGCTGCCGGATAAGCTGTAATTGGTGTGCTCGGAATTCATACGGGAAGCTTTGATGAAACAAGGACCACGCCCGGGGCGCGCCGGCCTAAGGTAGCTTCTATACGGTTTAGACCCCGATTCAGGGGTAGTCGTAGCGTAATTTCTTCCCCGTGTAGCCCCGCGGGAGGCCGGAAAAGCAAACGCCTCCTCCCCGGTCGGGCCGGGGAGGAGGCGTGCAGCGGCGGAGCCGCCGAAGGCTAGAAGCGTAGGCTGAACGTGCCGTTGGTGACGGCAACCGTCTGCAGCGGATAGGTGGTGGCATCGGCGCCTACGAAGCCGAACGTGCCGGAGATGGTGCCGTTGGCCATGCTGTAGCTGCTGATGACGAGCGTACCGCTTCGGCCCGCGTAGTACGTTCCCGTGGTGATTCCGCCGGTGGTACGCAGCAGCTTGCCGCTTTCGTAGGTGCCGCCCAGGGAGTAAGTGCCCGGGCCGAAGAAGCTTCGGGACAACGCCAAGTCCAACTGGTCCCGCACGGTGCCCGTGCTGGCACAGGAAAAGTAGAAGGTGTGGTTGTCTGCGTCAACCTGGCCGGTTACGGCCGTGGTGGAATAGGCTGTGCCGTCAGTCGTCCAGCTCACCGTACCACTCCTGATGCTGCCATCCGACGCGGCCACCACAGTGCCGGCCGTAGCCGTCTGCCCTCCTACGACGGTAATAGAGCGGGTTGCCGGTGTCACGTACCCCGTCGCCGGGGTAAAGCTCAAGGTATATACGCCAGGGGCCAGGTCGGCCAGGGAAAAGGTGCCGGTTGTCGGGTTGGGCGCGTCCAGGAAGGTGAGGCCCCCGGCATTAGTGGCCGTGACAGTACTCACGGCCCCAGCCGGGCTGATGGTGCCTTCCACTTTCCCGGTAGTGGCCGTCGCCACGGGGTCGTCGTTTTTTTTCGAGCAGGAAACGGTAGTCGTCAGCACTGAGGCCGCAAGCAGCGGCACAAGCCCCCAGGAGCGTAAAGAAGAAGTCATTCGGGTAGACAAAAACGGATAAAAAGGGAAACGTGAATTAAGGATAATCTAAAAAAACCGGGGCGCAGCGGCTTGGCTTGAGCCGGGCCTGTCGGGCCCGGGCCGTAAGCCAGCTCAGGTTTTCTGCTTCTTCTTCTTGGCCGCCGGGAATAGGATGTTGTTCAGAATCAAGCGGTAGCCGGGTGAGTTGGGGTGCAGGGCCAGGTCGGTGGGCTCTTCCTCCACCAAGTGCTGATAGTCCTCGGGGTCGTGGCCGCTGTAGAAAGTCCAGGTTCCTTTGCCCAGCGTGCCGTGCATATAGCGCACCTCGCCCGAGGCCTTGTTGTCGCCCATCACCACCACGTCCGACTTGATGAGCTGCTTGCGGAAGGCCGTAGTCTGGCCCATGAAGCCCTTGATAGTTTTCTCGTGGTCCTGGGTGAGCATGGTCGGCACCGGGTCGTACTTGGCCGAGAAGGTGAAGAGCTGGAAGTAGTCGTTGCCCTCGTACACGCCCCGCTCCCCGGGCTGCATATCGATGTCGGAGTACTCGTACTGGTAGGGGTCGCGCACGAGCTGGAAGTCCTTGAAGGCCAGGGTGCGGTTGAAGTTGAGCTTCTGCTGGGCCTGCGGGTCGGCCGGGTCGCCGTCGTACATGCTCTCCACCATGTCCACGCCCAGGCCGGCCAGGGCAATGTCGTAGGAGTCGGTGGCCGAGCACATGGCGAACATGAAGCCCCCGCCGGCAATAAACTCCTGCATCTTGACCGTCACGGCACCTTTCATCTGGCTCACCTTGGCGAAGTTGTTCCGCTTGGCGGCCGCCTCGGCGTCGTGCTGCTGCTGCTGGTACCAGGGCCGGTTACGGTAGGAGGCGTAAAACTTGCCGTACTCGCCCGTGAAGTCCTCGTGGTGCAGGTGCAGCCAGTCGTACTTGGGCAGCTCGCCGTGCAGCACCTCGTCGTCGTAAATCGAGGTGTAGGGAATCTCGGCGTAGGTGAGCACCAGTGTCACGGCGTCGTCCCAGGGCTGCTTGCCCTTGGGCGTGTACACCGCAATTTTAGGCGCCTTCTCCAGCTTCATGATGTCCATGTTGGCGTTAGGGTCGGCTATCTGGGAGAGGATGCCCGTGTACTGGGCCTCGGAAATCACCTGGTAGGTGATGCCGCGCACGGCCAACTCGTTTTCCAGCCCCGGTACCATCTCGGAGGCAAAGGAGCCGCCGCGGTAATTCAGCAGCCAGTCAACCTCCACCTGCTTGCCTAGCAGCCAGTAGGCAATGCCGTAGGCCTTCAGGTGCTCCTTCTGGGCGTTGTCCATCGGGATAAAAACGTGATTGGCCCACGCGGCGGCGGGCAGGCCGAGCCAGGCGGCCAGCAAAAGAAAGGGCAGAAGTCGCTTCAGGGCCATCGGGTTCTGCTAAGGAACAAGGGAAGGAGATGTTAACCGTACAACGAACAGACCCGGAGAATTCCGTGGACGTTGCCGGCGCGGGCCCAGGAGGCCTAAACAAATGTAGCGAAACCGGGCGGGAGTTTACCCGAAACCGCCTACCTTGCGGCGCCTGCCGCTGGCGTCAAATCGGCCTTTTTGCCGTTTATTGCCAGCTTTAATTCTTCGTTCCCGGAGTAGTTATCGTCGCTATGCACCTGCTGGAAAACATCAAGGAAGCCTTCCGCTCCATTCACAGCAACCTGCTGCGCACCGTCCTGACGGCCCTCATCGTGAGTATCGGCATCATGTCGCTGGTCGGCATCCTCACCGCCATCGACGCCATCAAGTACTCGCTGAACGAAACCTTCGCCAGCCTCGGGGCCAACTCCTTCGAAATCAAGGCCAAGGGTTACTCCAACCGCTTCCGCCGCGGCGGTGTGCAGGACAAAATCTACCCTGCCATTACCTACCTGCAGGCCGCGCAATATAAGCGCCAGATCGGCGACCAGGCCCAGGTGGGCGTTTCTGCTTATATCACCGGGGCGGCCGAAATCAAAGCCAACGGCCTGAAAACCAATCCGAACATGAGCGTGGTGGCCGGCGACGAAAACTACCTGCAGATTCAGAGCTACAACCTCTCCTCGGGCCGGGCCTTTTCGCCGGCCGAACTGGCCAGCGGCGCCAACGTGGCCATCGTGGGCACCGAGGTGCAGGAAAAACTGTATCCCAACCAGAGCCCGCTCGAGAAGTACGTGTACCTGCTGGGGCGGCGGTTTCTGGTGGTGGGCCAGCTGGAGAAAAGCGGTAGCACCATGGGCGGCGGCGGCGCCGACCGCCTCGTGCTGATTCCGCTGGAAACCGGTAACCAGCTGCCCCGGCAGCGCGCCCTCACCTACGACATCAAGACCGCCACCACTTCGGCCGAAAACCTGACCTACCTCACCGGCGAAGCTACCGGCGTGATGCGCGCCGTGCGCCACGACCCCCTGGGCCAGGAAGACTCCTTCGAGGTGGAAGGCAGCGACTCGCTGGCCAACACCCTCGACGGCCTGTCGGGCAACATGCGCAAGTACGGCTCCATTGTGGGGCTGGTCACGCTGCTGGGCGCCAGCATTGCCCTGATGAACATCATGATGGTATCGGTGACGGAGCGGACCCGCGAAATTGGTATCCGCAAGGCCCTCGGCGCTACTTCGCACCAGATCCGGCAGCAGTTCCTGATTGAGGCCATCGTGATTTGCGTGCTCGGCGGAATGCTGGGCGTGCTGCTGGGCGTGGCCATGGGCAACGGCGTAATGCTGCTGGTGGGCGGCAGCGGCTTCATCGTGCCGTGGCTCTGGATGTCGGCCGGCCTGCTGATCTGCGTCACCGTGGGGCTGGCCTCGGGCTACTATCCCGCCAGCAAAGCCGCTGCTCTCGACCCCATTGACTCGCTACGCTACGAGTAAGATCTGGCCTGCGGGCTCGAAACTTCCCCTAGTATCTAACTGCTTCAGCAAGGTGCTTGGGCCGGGCCTTTCGCGTGGCTGGCCCGAACAGGTAGCGGGCCACGCAAAGCTGCTCCGACGCGCAACGCAACTGCGTCGGGAGGTGCTGGCCCACCCGCGGCGGCAGCTGTGGCACACACATATTCCCGACGTGTATACTGCCCGCGAAACCTTTGGCCCGCGCTGCTAGCTGGGCTGGGAGTGGGCCGCTCCCTTCCCCGCTGTACCCGGAAGTAGTTCGCATCATCCTTTATTTACCAGTTGCCCAAAGCAAAGCCGTTGCATCGGGTGGCCGAGCTGCCGCAGCGGGAGCTGACGCTGTGATTTGGGCCGCTGAACTGGTCCGCTCCGCTGGCTAGCTGCAGATAGTATTTATTGTAGTTACTGCCGTAGAAGATTGGCGCTGTAGCGCAGATTAAAAGCTCTGTCCCCGTTCAAGGAACAATTCGGTTGGCGCTTTGGACTCAGCAGGTAAAGGCTTCGGGAAACGACTTCCCCGGCTACCCGTGAAGAGCTGAGGAGGGCGCGGCAAAGATGAAATAAGCTTGATTAAACATTTGGGTGTATATTTGAGCTGGATTGGGCGTATAACCATTTGTATAATGCAGGAACAAGAAACCGTCGGCCAGCGCTTTAGTCAGCTTATTTCTCATTTGGGCATATCTAAGAATGCCTTTGCGGCGTCCCTGGAAAAGACCGCTACCGTTATTCAGCATATTGTGGATGAGCGTAATAAGCCAGGATTCGACCTTTTGTGTAAGATATTTGAAGTATATCCAAATGTTTCAAAGGACTGGATGCTGCAGGGACAAGGCACGATGCTGACGGATACTTCGACGCCTACCAGAAATGCGCCGGTAGCCGCCACTGTCCAAGCTGCAACAGTAGCCGCGAAAGAAGAAACCGTGGTGCGTGTTCCACCGGCTGAAAAGCTAGCGGCAACGGCGCCGGCGCCTGCTCCACCACGCGCTGAAAGTGTTGCTGCTGGAAAAGCCAGCCTTGATTTCGCTGAAGCCAGTGCTACTGATGCTCCGGCTGCCGCTGCTGAGCACGCCGCTGCGGTTCTGCCCGCAGTGCCCGCCATTCCTTCTGCTCCGGCAGTACCAGTAGTCGCTGCTGCCGTGCAGGAAAGCCTGCAGGCTGCTCTGTACGCCCAACAGCTGGCGCACCAACTCACGCTGGCCGAAATGCGGAACCAGCACCTGCAGGAACAGCAGCGCCTGATGCAACAGATGCTGGATATGATGCAGCGGCAGCTATCCAAGTAATAGCTTAGAATGTCATAGGGTTGTTAAAACAAAAGGGCAGACATCGGCTGATGTCTGCCCTTTTGTTTGGTTTGCTTTATTAGTCTGAAGTTGCGGACTGCTTAGTGGTGCAATACTTCTACGCCCATTTCCTCCGCTTCCATAAGGTTCTGTGGATTCACGGCGGTGAGGCGCAGCGCTTTCATTTCACCTACCAGCAGCGGGTCGTACTTGGCGGCCACGCGGATGTAGTTGGGCGTGAAGCCTTCCATCTGCCCGTTCGTCACATCGTCCTCGAACAGCACCTGCGTCTCCAGGCCCACGTGCTGCTCGTAGAAAAACCGTTTCTTCTTCTCCGACAGGCTCCGCAGCTGGGTGGTCCGCTCGTGGCGGTGGCGCTCCTGCACGCGGCCGGGCAGCGTGGGAGCCAGCGTGTTTTCGCGCTCCGAATACGGAAACACGTGCAGGTAGCTTATGTCCAGGCTGTTGAGAAACTGGTAGGTTTCCAGGAAATCAGCCTCGGTTTCGCCGGGGAAGCCTACAATAACGTCGACGCCGATGCAGGCGTGGGGCATTACTTCCTTAATCAGGGCCACGCGCTCGGCGTAGAGCTGCCGGCGGTAACGGCGGCGCATCAGCCCCAGAATCTTGTCGGAGCCCGACTGCAGCGGGATGTGGAAGTGGGGCATGAAGCGCTTCGAGCGGGCCACGAAGCGGATAATATCGTCGGTGAGCAGGTTGGGCTCGCAGCTGCTGATGCGGAAGCGGTGGATACCTTCTACTTCGTCGAGGGCCCGCACGAGGTCGTAGAAATCCTCTTTTCGCTCCCGCTCCGGGCCCTGCAGTCCGAAGTCGCCGAGGTTGACGCCGGTCAGCACAATTTCCTTCACGCCGGTTGCGGCCAGCTTCTGCACTCGCTCCACCACGCTTTGCACCGAGTCGGAGCGGCTCTTGCCGCGGGCCAGCGGGATGGTGCAGAACGAGCAGGAATAGTCGCAGCCGTCCTGCACCTTGAGGAAAGTGCGGGTCCGGTCGCCGTAGGAGTGAGCGGCGTGAAACTCAGTGGCCTCCGAAATCGGGGAGGCGTATACCTGACCGGGGCGGCCCGCGGCGGGCTTCTCGAAGCCGGCCAGAATATCGACCAACTGGAATTTCTCGGCGGCTCCGAGCACGGCGTGCACGCCGGGGATTTCGGCAATTTCCTGGGGCTTGAGCTGGGCGTAGCAACCCACGATGGTCACGAAAGCCTCGGGATTGTGCTTGAGGGCTTCCTTAACCACCTTGCGGCACTTGCGGTCGGCGTGGTCGGTGACGGAGCAGGTATTGATGACGTAGATGTCGGCAGCGTCTTCGAAGGCTACTTTGCGAAAGCCGCGCTCCTCGAACTGCCGGCCGATGGCCGAGGTTTCGGAGAAGTTGAGCTTGCAGCCCAAAGTGTAAAAGGCAACTTTTTTGGTTTCCATAAGCAAGACCGCAAAGATACGGCGGAAGCGGCGGGTTTTCGCCAGGGAAGCGGCAGACTTGGAACCCAGGGGTGGAAAGCGCTACTTTTGATTAGCCTACCTCATGGGCGCTTACATCACAAAATCAACTGGTATCTGCTCTTCAGGAAAGACCGAGCAGCGTTTCGCTTTATTTGCAAAAAAACGCTCTACTTAACCTCTTATTGAGGCTTATGTGAGAGCCAGGCTACCGTAACCTGGGTTCGAGTCCCAGCGGTACTTCGGTGCTGTCGTCTAGGGGCTAGGACGCGGTTTTTCATAAAAGCCCAGCCCATAAGGCTGGGCTTTTTTCGCACCTAGCCATATTTGCTTAAATAGACCTTCGCCCTTTAGACCTCTCCAACAACTCCCTCCCGGCGAAAAGAACCTGGCATAAACCTAATCAGCCAGAATCTACGGCTGCACTTCGGGAGTGGACGAATCCGTTGCTAGACCGGCCTTGCTTAGCCGCTCCCGCACCAAGGCCATTAAACCCGGCAGATCCGTCTGGTTCAGCTCCGCGGCGGTGATAAGCGGCTGCAGCTCGCCGGTGGGCCGCTGGCGAAAGATGGCCGGCAGGGCCTGGCCACGCCACGCCGGAAACTCGGCCCAGAACTCGTCGCGGTGCGGAAACCGGGCTGCCACGGGCAGGGCCTCGATGAAGGCTTTCCACTCGGGCCGCATACTCACGCCGTAGGTCAGGGCACACAGGGAGCAGGAATAGGTGCGCGGCGAGAAGGTTTTGTGCAGCATATCCAGCAGCGCGTTGGCCCGTCCGGCGTTGGCATTGTAAACGAACAGGAGCGTGTCGGGCATCGGGGCGGGACTGGAGGAAAGCGGGTTATTTACGCAAAAAGTCATCGAACGAGGCCTGCTCGTAGGCCTGGCCCTGGCGCAGCAGCTGCCGGAGCCGCACGGTGTCGCCGGTAATGACGCGGCGGGCCACGTTGTCGTAGGTGAGGCCACCAGCCGGCGTCAGCATGCCGAAGCCGTCGGTGAAGCAGTAGAAGGCGAAGGGCTGCCGCGCGGGCCGCAGCAAATCGTAGCTCCACTTGTAGGCCGCCGTGGGCAACTGCAATTGGGCTAGCAGCGTGGCGGCCACGTCGGTCTGGGAGCCGAAGGTAGCCAGCACCCGGCCGCGGGCTTCGGGCCGCAGAGCGCCGCCGACCAGCACCAGGGGAATATGAAACTTGCGGGGACTTTCGTTGGCGTCGTTGCCGGGCAGCGGGTGGCCGTGGTCGGCCACGAGCACCAGCAGCGTATTGTCCCACCAAGGCTGCTGGCGGGCGGCGCGCAGAAAGCGGCCCAGCGCCCAGTCGGTGTAGTATACGGAATTGCGAAACAGGGCCGTTTCGTCGGTGCCGGGGAAGCGGCGCGCAATCGGGACGTCGAAGGGCTCGTGGCTGCTCAGGGTAAAGGCCGTGGCGAAAAAGGGCTGGCGCTGGGTTTTCAGGTCCCGCAGCATTCGGTCGAACAGCACGTGGTCGTGGGCGCCCCACTTGGAGTTCTGCTGGCTGGCCGGGAAGTCGGCGCGCTCCGTAAACTGGTCGTAGCCGGCCGTGACGAGGTAGCTTTTCATGTTGGCGAAGGCCAGCTCGCCGCCGTAGTAGTAGCGGGAAGAGTAGCCCGCCCGTTTCAGATCCTGGCACAGATGCGGCAGCCGCTCGGTCTTGCGCGGGTACTTGATGATGCTGGTCGTGGGCTGGTTGGGGTAGCCGCTGAGCAAGGACACCAGGCCCTTCTGGCTCCGGTCGCCGGCCGCGTAGAGGTTGGTAAACAGCACGCCGGTGCGCGCCAGGCTATCGAGGTTGGGCGTCACGTTCTTTTCGCCGCCGGTGCCGGCCACAAACTTGGCCGTGAAGCTTTCCAGGATGATAAATATGACGTTCGGGCGCCTGATGCGCAGCAGTCGGGCCGCCGCCGTATCGGCCGCCCCGCCCGGCGCGTACAGCTCCCGCACGGTGCGTTCGGCCACCGCCGCGGGCATAAACTGGTACTGGTTCGGGCCGCCGCTTTGCAGAAAAAGTGAATTGATGAAGTTCCAGGGCACGTTTACGGCGGCGTGGTTGGCAAACGGATGGGCCGAGAAGTACACGTCGCTCTGGTTGACCGGAATCTGCTGCACGCCGCCGCGCAGGGGCACGGCCAGCAGCGCCAGGTACAGCAGGCCCACCAGCGCCGCCCGGCCCCGCCCGAAGCCCGGCGGCAGCGCGGGCAGCTTGCTACACACCTTAGTATAGAGTGCCCACCCGCCCGCGAGCAGGCCCGCCAGCACCAGCGTCAGCAGCAGCAGCGGGGCGCTGCCGGCCGAGGCGGCCATTTCCGCCGGCGAATCCAGGTATTGCAGGGGGGTGGCGTCGAGCCGGAATCCCCAGGCCTTGTAGAGCTCCAGGTCGGCCACGGTGAAGAAAGCCACCACAACGCCCGCCACGGCCGAGTAGAAGCGCAGCAGCCGGTCGAGGGGGGCGCGCGCGGGCAGCAAGCTGCCCACGGTAAGCAGTCCAAACGGCACGATGCTCAGGTAAGCCGCCGCCGAGGCATCCAGGCGCAGGCCGTAGCCAAAGACGCGCAGCATCTCTCCGCCCGGCAGCGTGGCGGCCTTGGCCGCGTGGTAGAGCAGAAAGACGGCTTTTGCCGCCACGAAAAAGACCAGCCAGAACAGAAAATAGCGCAGCTGGAAGGCAAAGCGGTTTCTCACCTGGCAAAGGTAGCCCAGATTGCCCCCGATGGAAAGCCGCCGGCTTATTCGTTGAGCCAGCGTTGGGCCTCAACCCGCGGGTGGCAAGTCCTTTGGAGCTCTGGTGAAAAAATACGTTTTTCTTAAATGTGCTTCCGAAATCGGGGGTTGTAGAGTGATATTCGGCTGGTATTCGGAAAAACTACTCGAAATAAAGAGGGTAGACTTGGAAAATCATGGTGGCCGAGCGTATTTTTGCCTTATCCAAACAACATCTCTAGTCCCAATTTCCCTCAATGGCCATTCTGCGCTTTAAAGCACTTGAACTCGTCGACCAGCGGAAGCCGGTTACGGTAGTCTCTACCGGGGAGCGTCGGTCCGACAGCTTCGGTAAAAACGTCTTTAACCTGGAGGCCATGCGGGCCAACATGCCGGGTGAGTATTTCAAGAAGCTGCAATCGGCAATTAAACAGGGCACGCCGGTCGAGCGGTCGGTGGCCGACGCAGTAGCTTCGGCCATGAAAACCTGGGCCATGGCCAAAGGCGCCACGCACTACACCCACTGGTTTCAGCCCCTGACGGGCTCCACGGCCGAAAAGCACGACTCCTTCTTCGACCTGAACTCCGACGGCCGCCCGATTGAGAACTTCAAGGGCTCGGCGCTGGTGCAGCAGGAGCCCGACGCGTCGTCGTTCCCAAATGGCGGCATCCGCAACACCTTCGAGGCTCGCGGCTACACGGCCTGGGACCCGACTTCCCCCGCCTTCATCATCGAGACGGCCGGCGCCTCCACGCTGTGCATTCCGACCATCTTCGTGGCCTACACCGGCGAGGCGCTGGACTATAAAGCTCCACTGCTCAAGTCGTTGGCGGCCCTGGAGCGCGCCGCCCTGGACGTGTGCCAGTACTTCGATAAGGACGTAAACCGCGTGTCGACCACGCTGGGCATCGAGCAGGAATACTTCGTGGTGGACAAGGCACTGTTCGACGCCCGCCCCGACTTGGTGATGACTGGCCGCACCCTGTTCGGCCATGCCCCGGCCAAGGGTCAGCAGCTCGAAGACCACTACTTCGGCTCCATCCCCAGCCGCGTGCACGCCTTTATGCTCGACTTTGAGGAAGAGTCGAACCGCCTAGGCATTCCGCTGCGCACCCGCCACAATGAGGTGGCGCCCAACCAATACGAGTGCGCCCCGACCTTCGAAGACGCCAACTTGGCTGTCGACCACAACCAGCTCCTGATGGATATCATGGACCGGGTGGCCGAGAAGCACAACTTCAAGGTGCTGCTGCACGAGAAACCCTACGCCGGCGTCAACGGCTCGGGCAAGCATAACAACTGGGCCATGAGCACCGACACGGGCGTGAACCTGCTCGCGCCCGGTCGCCGGCCCAAGGAAAACCTGCAGTTCCTGGCCTTCTTTATCAGCACCATCACGGCCGTGCACCGCTACGGGGACCTGCTGCGCGCCAGCATTGCCTCGGCTTCCAACGACCACCGCCTCGGCGCCAACGAAGCCCCGCCGGCCATCATGTCGGTGTTCGTGGGTTCCCAGCTCGACAGCGTGCTCAATGAGCTGGAGCGCACCGCCAAGCTGCCCCTCGACAAGGGCGACAACATCTACCTCAAGCTCGGCATCGACAAGATTCCGGCCATCCTGCTCGACAACACCGACCGCAACCGTACCTCGCCGTTTGCCTTCACCGGCAACAAGTTCGAGTTCCGGGCCGTGGGCTCGTCGGCCAACTGCTCCTCGTCGATGACGGTGCTCAACACCATCGTGGCCGAGCAGCTCATCGAGTTCAAAAACTCGGTGGACGCGCTGATTGAGCAGGGCAAGAAAAAGGAAGTGGCCATCGTGGAAGTGCTCCGCGAGTACGTCATTGCCTCCAAAAACATCCGCTTCGAGGGCAACGGCTACTCCGACGAGTGGAAGAACGAGGCCGAAAAGCGCGGCCTGAGCAACATTCCGACCACGCCCCAGGCCCTCGACGCCTTCATCCGCGAGGATGCCGCTGAGCTGTTTGCCCGCCACAACATTTTCTCGCACGTGGAACTGCACGCCCGCCACGAGATTTTGCTGGAGGACTACATGAAGAAAATCCAGATCGAAAGCCGCACGATGGGTGACTTGGCCGTCAACCACATCATCCCGACGGCGGTGGCCTACCAGACCAAGCTCATCACCAACGTGCGCGGCCTGCGCGAGCTGGGCCTCGACGACGAGTATTCGCAAGTGACGGTCGACACAATTAAGGCTATTTCGCGCCACGTGAGCATCATCAAAACCCAGGTGGACGAGATGGTCAATGCCCGCAAGGTGGCCAACAAGATTGACGACACCCGGGAGCGGGCCATTGCCTACTGCGACACGGTAAAAACGCATTTCGACACCATCCGCCGCTCCGTCGACAAGCTGGAGCTGATGGTAGCCGATGAGGACTGGCCGCTGGTGAAGTACCGCGAACTGTTGTTCCGGCACTAAGCCGCACCCGTCAGAATCAGGCCGGAGTTGGGTGGGAATTTTCTCTGGTACTGATTTCATTAAGAGCCGTTCCGGGTGGGGCGGCTTTTTTTGAACCCTTTCGGCAAGCCGGATGGTAATTCACTAGGCTTTGTAAATCAACAAGTAACGCTTGATGTGCAGTGGCGAGAGAGGCCCCAATATTAGGCATTAGTAATAATGGCCCGCTTTTTGGAATTTTGGCCGGCACACCCTCTCTTTCTAACCTCATGAAGCGTCCTCTACTTCCGGCAATGGTGCTGCTGCTGGGCCTCGGCTCAGCCTCCTGCACCGTCAACCTCTACAGCGCCGACCAGGCTTCAACCTACCAGCAAGGCCCCCGGCCGCCCCGCCCACCGGGCACGCGCCCGCCCTATCAAACCGGCGGCGTGCGGCCGCCTCAGCCCCAGCCCCCGACGGGTGCCACCGCAGGCGGCGTGAAAACCCCGCCCGCTAGCTGGGAAACCGGCGGCATTAGGCAGCCGGTGCGGCAGAATCCGGTTGGGGTGAAGCCGCCGGTCAGGGGCGGCGAAACCGGCGGCGTGCCCACGCCGCCTACTAGTGGTGAAACGGGTGGCGTCAAAACTCCGCCGAACAACTGGCAAACGGGCGGCATCAAAACGCCCCCGGCCAGCGGTAACCCCGTAGGCGTGAAGCCGCCGGTGGAAGCCGGGACGAACGGCGCCGGCACTGCTCCCAACAACTGGCAAACGGGCGGGATAAAATCCCCGCTGCCCACCGGCACGAGTCCGGTGGGCGTGAAGCCACCGGTGGAAGCCGAAACCGGGGGAACCAGTACGCCGCCCACCGGCACTGAAACGGGGAGTACCCAGAATCCGGCCTGGGAAACGGGCGGCATCAAGTCGCCACTGGTAGGAATGGAATCTAATAGCGGGAAGGAAGCCGCGGAAAACGAGGGCAGCGGCCCGCTGGTAACTTTCACCAAAACCCGGTGCATGGGCATCTGCCCGGACTTTACCGCCACCATCTGGGCCGATGGCCGGGTAACTTACACCGGCAACCAGAACGTGGCTAAAATCGGGACCCACGAGTTGCATCTGCCCGCCGCCACGGTAAGTGAGTTCGTGCGCGAAGCCCAAAAAATCCAGTTCACGAGCTTTAGAAGCCACTACGCCAGCGGCGCCACCGACCTGCCCTCTACCATCCTGACCATCCGGCAGGCCGATGGCAGCAGCAAGACCGTGCAGGCCGAAGACGACGCTCCGGCGGCTTTGCAGGAGCTGTTTGCCCACATCAACGAGGAACTAAACAAGCTGGTCGGCAACCCGATGGATGCCGCCCGATAAGCCCTGCTGGCCTGCGCTGGACATAAAAAAAACCGCCTCCTGCTTGGCTACCGGCCAGTCAGGAGGCGGTTTTGCGTTCGGGCTCTTCTACTTAAGCACCAGCCGCTGCGCGATGTTGTAGCCGTTGGGACCTTCCACGATGAGCAGGTACGTGCCGGCCGCGTAGCCACCGATGGGCAACGACACGAGGGGGCCGGAGGTAACGTTGAGGGGCTTGCAAAATACGACGTGGCCGGTAGCATCGAGCATGCTCAGCCGCAGCCCGCTATGCGGGGCGGCGCGGGGTAGCTGCAGCGTCACGGCCTGATGGGCGGAGTCGAGGTAGAGCTGCAAACCGTCAGCCCAGGGACGTGCCCAGGCTATACCGGGCTGATAAAAGGATGACAGCAGCAAGAGGAGAGCCGTGAAACTGGCAGCCCGGAACAGGGATGGGAGAGACATGGGCGGAGAGCGGGAAGCGGTAACAGGCGCTGAATGTAGATTATTCGTTGGATGGTAATAGATTATTTTTAGAAATGTTATCATCAGTAACCAATTCAACGCCGCTGCCAGCATCCGGGTTGATGTACTTCCAGGTAGCCATCTTCAGCTCGTCTAGGCGGTGGAGCGTGTCGGCGACGGTGGCGTTGCTTTTCAGCTTCGCGAAAAGACCGGTGCGGACTCCCACCTTTATCAGGCTTTCCAGCACGAAGGGTAGAATCCAGCCCACCACGTTGGTAGCTAGTGCCCCGCGCAGGCCAATGCGGAGCAGCAGGCGGGTCGCCATACGCTCCAGCAGCAGAGCCTTGGCGGCGGGCAGGGCTTTGTCGGTCAGAAAATCGGTGACCAACTGCACGTTGCCCTTCTGGATTTCGGCCCGCAGCACCTCCTGCACGGTATCCAGCGCCTTTTTGGCGACCTGCTGAAACAGGCGGCCGGTTTGCCAAGCCAGCAGGCCGGTGGCTTTGGCGGCGTTAAACACAGGCCGGAAGCTAAACTTTTTCATGGGAGGCAGAAGAAAGGAAAGTAGTAGTGCGGACCGGAAACCGAACGGGAGTACGCGCGCCGCTGGCAGGATCAGGCAGCAAGATTTCTGCAAACAACGTACATAAACCACAATAATTCCGAACCGACTCCCATGAACGCCATTGTAATCACCGCTCCGGGTGGCCCGGACGTACTGCGCCGCCAGCAAGTGCCCACACCGGAGCCGGCAGCCCACGAAGTACTCATCAAAGTGCGGGCCGCGGGCGTGAACCGGCCCGACGTGCTGCTGCGCCAGGGCAAATACGGCGGCAGCACCGATGTGGCGGGCCTGGTGCCGGGCCTGGAAGTGGCCGGCACCGTCGAGAAGTGCGGGGCGGCGGTGAGCCGCTGGCAGCCCGGCGACGCGGTGTGCGCCCTGCTAGCCGCCGGCGGCTACGCCGAATACGCCGCGGTAGACGCCCGCCACTGCCTGCCCGTGCCCGCCGGCTGGACGATGACGGAGGCCGCGTCGTTGCCCGAAACCGTGTTTACAGTGTGGCATAACGTGTTTCAGCGCGGGCAGCTACAGTCCGGCGAAACCCTGCTGGTGCACGGCGGCGGCAGCGGCATTGGCATCACGGCCATTCAGCTGGCTCACGCGCTGGGCAGCCCGGTACTGACCACCGTGGGCAGCGCCGAGAAGGCGCGGGCCTGCGAACAGCTGGGCGCGGCGCGGGCCATCAACTACAAAACCGAGGACTTCGAAGCCGTGGCGCGGGCCGCCGGCGGCGCAGACGTAGTGCTCGACATGATTGGCGGCGCCTATACGGCCAAAAACCTGCGCCTGCTCAAGGACGATGGCCGGCTGGTATTCATTAACGCCATGCAGGGCGGGCCGGCGGAGTTCAACGCCCTGGATGTCATGCGGCGGCGGCTGACCATCAGCGGAAGCACGCTGCGGCCGCGCTCCGCCGAATTTAAGGCGGCGCTGGCGGCGGAAGTGGAGCGTCACGTGTGGCCGCTGCTGGCGGCGGGGCAGTTCCGGCCGGTTATTTACCGCCCGTTTGCGCTGGCCGACGCGGCAGCGGCCCACCAACTACTGGAAAGCAGCGCCCATACCGGCAAGCTCGTGCTGGAGGTAAACTAAGGTTTAGTTGCGCCATAAATTCCGGGAAAGGCAGCTTTGATTCAATTTGATGAATACAGCATCAAAACATGTAAACAGAATAGTGGTGGAAGGTGCGCCGGCCCGATACCTTTGAAATAAACAAAAGCAGCCCGGTGCTGGGTGGGACTATTACCGGGTTTGTTTTATTGAAAAGGCGTTCTTGAGAGGGGCGCCTTTTTCTATGTCCAGGCGGTCCGGTTTGGCGCTTCGGAATCAGGCGCTTACCGATAGCAAAACGGCGGGCCGGCCCCGGAGAATTTCTCCCAGGCCGGCCCGCCGTTTTCAGATTGGCGGCGGGGCGTTACGCTACGCCTTTTTCCATTTGATGGTGCAGCCGATGGCCTTGGTGGAGCTGGTAGTAGCGGGCTTGCCGGTCAGGATGTCGGTCATGGCTTGCTCCACGTACTTGGTTTTGACCAGCTTGGCGTCTTCCGAGTTGTCGTCGATGGCGCCGATGTAGCTCACCACGAAGTCGGAGCCCTGGCGGCTGACCACGTACAGGTGCGGGGTGCGGGTCGCGCCGTAGGTTTTGGCCACCTGCTGGGTTTCGTCCTGCAGGTAGGCAAACGGGTACTTCTTGGCGGCGGCACGGGCCTGCATCTCGGCGAAGGAGTCGCCGGGCACGGTGGCTGCGTCGTTGGGATTGATGGCCACGACGGGGTAGCCCAGGGGCGCGTATTTCTGGTGCAGCGCGATGATGCGGCTTTCGTAGGCCTGGACGTAAGGGCAGGTGTTGCAGGTAAATACCACGATGTAGCCCTTCACAACCTTGTTATCGGCCAACGACACGAGCTTGCCGTCCACGTTTTTGAGCTTGAAGTCCGCGACTTTGTCGCCAACCTGGTAGCCGACGGGCGCGGCCACGAAGTTGCTGAGCAGTACCAGCGCGACGCAGGCGGTGAGGAAGGAGAGGAGCTTTTTCATGAGCAGAAAGTAGTTGGTAGAAGAAAGATTGAGCGGGCAGTTCCTAAAGAAATTTCTGCAGCTGGGCCGTCAGCTCGGCCTGGGTGAATTCCTGCTCGAAGGTGGCGCGCTGCTTTTTTTGCGTGTTGTAAATCAGCGTGAAGGGCAGTGCCCCCGACCACTTGCCGTCTACCTTGTCGAGCCAGGAATTCGGGTCGGGCTCGTTGAGCAGCACCACTTCCGACTTCAGGCCGCGCCGGAGTACGAAAGGCTTTACTTTCTTGTCGAGTTGGGAGGCGTAGTCCATGCTCACGAGCAGCACCTTCACCTTCTGGTGAGCGTAGGTCGTGCTCAGCTGGTCGAAATACGGCAGCTCCTTCACGCAGGGCGCGCACCAGGTAGCCCAGAAGTTGACGACATAGGTGGTGTCGGTGGGGCGGGTAAGGCGCTTTTGCAGCTCGGGCAGCTTGATAACGGCCACCTGCTGGGCCTGCGCGGCTGGGGCCGCAAGCAGGAGGGAGGCGGCAGCGGCAATGAATTTTGGTCGGTTCATGTTTACTCGGGAGGCGGTTCAAGCTAAAGACAGCCGCGGCGGCCGGAAGTTGCGAAGATAGAGACGCGCCCCGCCATTGAACGAGTGCACCAGGGCCGTCATAGCCGCGCCGTTCGGGCGTTGTCGTTTAACGCCGATACGCTGATATGCGTCGCTACATCGGGCCGCTCCGGCCACCCGCCGACTACAAACCTTGCGTACCTTTGTTGTTCCTTCTGAAAACGCCTTCCCATCGGGTTATGAACAAGATCTATTGCCCCAGCCTCACCGAGTATAAGCGCCGGCTGAGCCGCGAAGTGAAAATCGGCGACGTGCCCATGGGCGGCCTCCACCCGATCCGGGTGCAGAGTATGACCACCGTCGACACCATGGACACGCTGGGCTCGGTGGAGCAGACCCTGCGCATGGTGGCGGCCGGCTGCGAGTACGTGCGCATCACCGCGCCCAGCGTGAAGGAAGCCCAGAACCTGCTCGAAATCAAGAAGGAGCTGCGGAAGCGCGGCTGCTCCGTGCCGCTCATCGCCGACATTCACTTCACGCCCAACGCCGCCGAGCTGGCCGCCCGCATCGTGGAGAAAGTGCGCGTCAATCCCGGCAATTACGCCGACAAGAAGAAGTTCGACGTCATCGACTACACCGACAGCAGCTACGCGGCCGAGGTGGACCGCATCCGGGAACGGTTTCGGCCGCTGGTGCAGATCTGCAAGCAGTACGGCACGGCCATGCGCATCGGCACCAACCACGGCTCGCTGTCGGACCGGATTCTGAGCCGCTACGGCGACACGCCGCTGGGCATGGTAGAATCAGCGCTGGAGTTTCTGCGGCTCTGCGAGGAGGAAAACTACTACGACGTGGTGCTCAGCATGAAGGCCTCCAATACTCAGGTGATGGTACAGGCCTACCGTCTGCTGGTGCAGAAGCTCGACGAGGAAGGCCTGCAGCCCTACCCGCTGCACCTGGGCGTGACCGAGGCCGGCGAGGCCGAAGATGGTCGTATCAAGAGCGCCGTGGGCATCGGTACGCTGCTCGAAGACGGCCTCGGCGACACCGTGCGCGTGAGCCTCACCGAAGCTCCTGAAGCCGAAGCCCCCGTCGCCAAAGCCCTGATTGACCGTTACACCCACCGCGCGGCGGAGGCGAAACCGATAAAGGCGGTTGCCAGTTCGTTCAACAATACTGGCAACTCGCAACTGGCAACTGGCAACTCACTTATTCCCATCGACCCCTTTCAGTACCACCGCCGCGCCACGCGCGAGGTGCTGAATCTGGGCGGGCAGAACGTGCCCCGGGTGGTGGTGGATCTATCGCGCCTCTCGTCGGTGGAATATGCTGACCTGCGGGCCGTGGGCCATTTGTACTCGGCCTTTCTCGACAAGTTTCAGATGAACGACCTGGGCGCCGATTACGTGTACTCGGGCCAGCGCCCGGTGCCGTTTATGCTGCCCAACGGCCTGAAGGAGCTGGTCGACTACGGCGCCTGGCTCGATGCCGGCCGCCGCGCCGACCACTACCCGGTGCTCACCCAGACCGAGTACGCCGCCGCCACGGACAAGCACGCCGAGCTGAACTTCGTGTTCCATAACCTGGCCTCGCTCACGCCACCAGCCCTCGAGCAGCTCCGCCAGGACCCTACGGCCGTCGTGATTCTCTACACCGACAACGCCCACGCCATGCCCGAAATCCGGCGCGCGTTTTTCGAGCTGCTCCACCACGGCGTACCGAATCCGGTAGTCATCAACCGCCAGTATCCGGAGCTGACGCCCGAGCAAACCCAGCTCTACGCCGCCACCGACGTGGGCGGCCTGCTCCTCGACGGTCTCGGCGACGGCGTGGTGCTGAGCACCGAGCTGCTGCCCGAGCGGCCGAAAGAGGAGTGGCTCCAGACCCTCGACCAGCTCAACCAGCTCAGCTTCGGCATCCTGCAGGCGGCCCGCACCCGCATGTCCAAGACCGAGTACATCAGCTGCCCAAGCTGTGGCCGCACTTTATTTGATCTGCAGGAAACCACCGCCATGATCCGCAAGCGCACCGACCACCTGAAGGGCGTCAAAATCGGCATTATGGGCTGCATCGTGAACGGCCCCGGCGAAATGGCCGACGCCGACTACGGCTACGTGGGCGTGGGCAAAGGCAAGATTGCCCTTTACCGCGGCCAGGAAGTCATTAAGAAATCAGTGCCCGAGGAGCAGGCCGTCGACCAGCTCATCGACCTCATGCGCGAGGACGGCCGCTGGGTAGAAAAGGAATTGGTGGAAGAGCCGGTGGGGGTGTAGTAACGATTTTATCTAGCTGACCAATAACACATGAGTTTCAAGGCAAGTGTATTCAATGTAACGATTGCCTCTCCTGGTGATGTTGCAGAAGAAAGGCAGGCAGTTGTGAGGTGCTATATGCATGGAATGCTGTTCATGCGCAAGAGCGTAAACAAGTGCTTCTGCCAGTAGGTTGGGAAACTCATGTAGCACCGGATATGAGTGGACCACCTCAATCTGTCATCAATAAAGTACTTGATGATTGTGACTTGCTGGTAGGTATATTCTGGACACGCATTGGAACTGCCACAGCCGAATACGTGAGTGGAGCGGTTGAAGAAATTCAGCGTCACATAGCAGCTGGGAAGCCAGCTATGATCTACTTTTCGGAAGTGCCTGTTAAGCCTAGTTTGCTAAATGAAAAACAATACAAGCAGCTGCAAAAATTCAAAAGCTATTGCCAACCTAAAGGGCTATATGAAAGCTTTGATAGTGTTGATAATTTCAGAAGTAAGTTCAGAGATCATCTTCAAATAACAGTAAATAAATATTTCAACAAAAATAATACTGCTGATTTGAGGATTGAAAGTATTTCGATTGCAACTGATGAAGAATTAGCTAGTATTTTGTCTAATGACGAAAAAACATTGCTAAAAGCAGCGAGTCTTGATAATAGAGGCAGTATACACCGCTATTCTATAAGTGCTGGAACGTATATTGAAGTTAGTAGGGTACATATTATCAAAGAGCAAACAGCGAGGGAAATATCTCGCTGGGATGCTGCTTTAGAGTCGCTCAATATTAATGGATATATAAAATCAGTGGGATATAAAGGGGAAATGTTTAAAATTACTGATAAAGGATTCAGAGTGGCTGACTGTATTATGGATTTAGATAACTTAGTGAGTGAAGCCTAAAACATCCGTGCCGCTCAGCCGTCTATCTGTCCATGAAGATCAACGCAATACTGACCGGGGCCACCGGCATGGTAGGGGAGGGCGTGCTGCTCGAATGCCTGAATAACCCCGCCGTGGCGCAGGTGCTCAGCATCAGCCGGCGGCCCAGCGGCCGGACCCACCCCAAGCTGCGCGAAATTATCCACCCAGACTTCCACGACCTGACGCCCATCCAGGACCAACTCACCGGCTATAATGCCTGCTACTTCGGCCTGGGCGTGTCGTCGGTGGGGCTGAAGGAGCCCGAGTACCGCCGCGCCACCTACGACCTGGCCCTGCACTTCGCCCAGACGCTGCTACCCCGCAACCCTGACCTTACCTTCTGCTTCGTCTCGGGCGCGGGCACCGACGGCACCCTGCAAAGCAGCCAGATGTGGGCCCGGGTGAAGGGCGAAACCGAAAACGCGCTGCTGGGGCTGGGCTTCAAGGACGCTTACATGTTCCGGCCCGCCTTCATGCGCGCCACGCCGGGCCAGCAGCACGTGAAAGGCTACTACAGCCTCATCGGCTGGCTCTACCCGGTGCTGCGCCGCCTCACGCCCAAGTACGTGTCCACGCTGGCCGAAGTGGGCCAGGCCATGATCCACGTAACCCAGCACGGTGCGGCGAAAAAAGTGCTGGAAGTGCCCGACATCATCCGCCTGGCGCGGGCGTAAGCCGCCGGGAGGCCGCCGGAAAAAGGAAAACCGACCGTCATGCTTAATCTGGCGTCCGCCTGTCGAAGCACCGCTACCGCTTTGGTATGACGGTCGGTTCTTGCCTCGCCCGGGCGCAGGCCGATTCGCTACCTTTGCCCGGAACCCACCTCTTTGCATGATTCGCACCGTCATCTTCGACATGGACGGCGTGCTCGTCGATACCGAGCCGCTCCACCACGACGCTTTTTTCCGCCACTTCGCCGAGCTGGGCATCGTCCTGTCGGCCGAGGAATACGCCACCTTCCTGGGCTCCTCCACCCGCAACGTGTACCAGCACCTCAAGCGGCAGTTCGGGCTGGCCGCCGAGGTTGAAGCCCTCATCGACCGCAAGCGGGAGCATTTCGCCAAGTCCTTCGACGAGTCGGCGGGGCTAGATCTGCTGCCCGGCGCCCGGGAGCTGATCCTGGACCTGCACCGTGCCGGCGTACCGCTGCAGCTGGCCTCGTCGGCCGCCAATGTCACCATCCACCGCGTGTTCACCCGCTTCGGCCTCTATCCGTACTTCGACCACCTGGTCAGCGGCGAGGACTTTCCGCAGTCGAAGCCCGACCCCGCCATCTTCCTGCGCGCCGCCGAGCTGGCCGGGATTCCGCCCCGCGAGTGCCTCGTCATTGAGGACTCCGCCAACGGCGTGACGGCGGCCAAGGCGGCGGGTATGTTCTGCATCGGCTACAAAAGCGAGCATTCCGAAGGCCAGGACCTGCACCACGCCGACTTGGTGGTGGCCCGCCTAAGCCAGCTCAGCGCGGCCCAAATCACCAGCCTGGCAACGGAGTAGGATGCGCGCCGAGCTCAACCCAGCCTATCCGGCCGCGGCCAAGTGCCTGCAAGCCGACGGCTTCGCCCTGCTGCCCGGGCTGCTGCGCCCCGCCGAAACCGCTGCTCTGCGGCAGGCCATCGACGCGGCCCCGGCCACCGGCGCCAACTTCCGGCGCAGCCAGGATCTGTTTGCCATTCGCGACGTACTAGGTGAAATTCCGGCCCTGGGGCCCATCCTGGCCGGCTCGGCCCTGCCCCAATTGCTGGCGGCCCTGTTTCCGGCCGGCTGCCACCTCGTCAAGTCCATCTACTTCGACAAGCCCGCCCACTCCAACTGGCTCGTGGCCTGGCACCAGGATCTGATGATCAACGTGGACCGCCGCCTGGACCTGCCCGGCTTCGGCCCCTGGACCAGCAAGCCCGAAGGCGTGGCCGTGCAGCCGCCCCGCGCCATCCTGGCGGATATCTGCACCGTCCGCCTCCACCTCGACCCCTGCGACGACGCCAACGGCGCCCTGAAAGTAGTACCCCGTTCCCACCTCGAAGGCCCCATTCCGGCGGCGGAGCTGCCCGCCCGCACCCTGGCGCCGGTCAGCTGCCCCGTGCCGGCCGGCGGGGCCATGCTCATGAAGCCCTTGCTGCTGCACGCCTCCGGCCGCAGCGTGAGTGCCCGGAGCCGGCGAGTGCTGCACCTGGAGTTCTGCTCTCAGGAATTGCCGGCCGGCCTGCGGTGGCGGGAGCAGCGGCGGCTGGCGTAAGGTTTTGCCGGCTGGGCCAACGGCCGCGGGAATATCCAATTGGGCCCGGCCCGCCGCCCGGCGCGAGCTTAGACCTTCCCGCCATCTCCCCGCCACCTTCCTCGGGAGCCGTCCGGATAAAGTACAAGTTCTGCGTCCGGCAGGAGCCGGGCCTTGCCGGGCTGCCCGCCTTCCCCGGGCCCGCGCTTGAGCCGCCGGCGCCGGGAGTTTCCGCAATCTATTTTACCTTGCCGGCAAATCATTCCGCCCCGGCGGGTGTTCTGAATCCGTACCCACAAACTACTGCTATGGAAGGCCGCAACCTGTTTAACTTCGGTCCCGCGTTTGGTTATTTCTTTCGCAAGAACGACCCCGACCGCAAAACCAACTTCAACCTGCGTACCATGCACTTCATCAACAAGCTCAGCATGGCCATGTTCCTGGTCGGGCTGAGTGTGGTGCTCTACCGCCTCTTTACGCGGTAGGTAGGCCGGTACAGTAGCTCCCCAGAACGTCGTGCTCAGCATGATCACCTGACGACCAGCCCATGAACATCGAAGACTTCCGCGACTACTGTCTGCTCAAGGCCGGCGTAACCGAAGAAACGCCTTTCGGGCCCACCACGCTGGTGTTTAAAGTCGGCGGCAAAGTGTTTGCCCTCACCGATATCGATACTTTCGGCAGCATCAACCTGAAGTGCGACCCGGAGCGCGCCCAGGACCTGCGCGAGCAGCACGACTACGTGCTGCCCGGCTACCACATGAACAAGAAGCACTGGAACACGGTGCTCATCGGCACCGGCGTCCCTGGCGGGCAGCTGCGTGAGCTGATCGACCATTCCTACGACCTGGTGCGGGCCTCGCTGCCCAAAAAGCTCCGCGAGGAGCTGGCCCTGGCCGAGCAGCCGGAAGAATAGCGCCGGCCCCAAACCCGGCAGCTGGCGGCGCGGCTTCGGCCGCGCCGCTTTTTTTGCACGTATGTTGTAACTTCCGTGGTTACAATGCTACCTTTGCAGCACCCGAATCCTAAAGACGCCGCCCCGGCGTTGCTTGGCCCTTTCCCTTATGCAGATCAGCAGCCGCTTTTCCGTCGCCGTCCACGTGCTGTCCCTGCTGGCTTTGCAGCGGGAAGACGACGGGCTGCTGACCTCGGAGCGCATGGCGGGCAGCGTCAATACCAACCCGGTCGTGATTCGGCGCCTGCTGGGCCAGCTCAAGAAGGCCGGCCTGGTGGAAGTGCGGCCGGCCTCGGGCGGCACCTTCCTGGCCCGCCGCCCCGCCGACATTGCCCTGCTGGACGTGTACCGAGCCGTGGAGGTGGTGGAGCAGGGCCAGCTCTTCAGCGTGCACGAGCAGCCCAACCCGGCTTGCTTGGTGGGCCGCCACATCCAGGCTGCCCTCGATACCACCCTGCAGCGCGCCCAGACGGCCCTGGAGCAGGTGCTGGCCGGCGTCACGCTGCAGCAGGTTACCACCGACATTCTGGCTCAGGCCGGCCCCAGTAGCTGATCTTTTTTTGCCCGCAACTGTAACAATGAAGGTTACAATGGGTTGATGTTTCTCTTACTTTTTTACCTCTTCCCCATGAAAATTGCCCTCATCGGAGCCACCGGATTCGTTGGCTCGAAACTGCTCCGCGAAGCCCTGACCCGCGGCCACCACGTCACGGCCATCGTGCGCGACCCGGCCAAGCTCACCGAGCAAAGCGAGAACCTGACCGTGGTAACCGGCGACGTGAACCAAGTGGCCGAAACGGCCGCCCAGCTCGCCGGCCACGACGTGGTTATCAACTCCTTCAACGCCGGCTGGACCAACCCCAACCTCTACCACGACTTCCTGCAGGGCTCCCGCAACATCGAAGCCGCCACCGAGCAGTCGGGTACCAAGCGCCTGATTGCCATCGGCGGGGCCGGCAGCCTCTACGTCGACGGCCAGCAGCTTGTCGACGGCCCGGACTTCCCGGCCAACATCAAGCCCGGTGCTACCGCCGCCCGCGACTACCTCAACGAGCTAAAAAAGAACGACTCGCTTGACTGGACGTTCGTCAGCCCCGCCATCGAGATGCACCCCGGCATCGACACCGGCCGCACCGGCCACTACCGCCTCGGCCTCGACAGCCCGGTGTTCAACGCCGAAGGCCGCAGCATCCTGTCGGGCGAAGACCTGGCCCTCGTGATTCTGGACGAAGCCGAGCAGCCCAAACACAGCCGCCAGCGCTTCACGGCGGCGTACTAGACTAGCTTCTAGCTATTCCCAGAAAAGGCCCGCTGATAAACTCAGCGGGCCTTTTTGGGGAATAGCGGTAGTTGCCTTACACCACCACGTTCACCATGCGGCCGGGCACGACGATGAACTTCTTGGGCTCTTTGCCCTCGGCGAAGCGGGCCAAAAAGTCGGAGGCGCGCACGGCAGCTTCGATGTCCTGGGCGGTGGCGGTGGCGGCAAACTGCAGCGTCTCGCGCACCTTGCCGTTGATGGCCACGGGGTAGTTGACGGTGTCCTCGACCAGGAACTCCTCCCGGAACTCGGGGTATTGCGCCTGGCTGATGGAGCCGGCCGCGTGGCCCAGGGCCACCCACAGTTCCTCGGCCAGGTGGGGCGCGTAGGGCGAGATGAGCACCACCAGCGGCTCCAGGATGGCGCGCTTGTGGCAGTCGAGGGCGGTCAGCTCGTTCACCGTAATCATCAGGGCGCTGACGGTGGTGTTGAAGCTGAACTTCTCGATGTCCTCTTCCACTTTGCGGATGGCCTTGTGCAGGGCCTTGAGCTCGGCAGGCGCGGCGGTCTCGTCCGTCACGGCGAAGGCGCCGTCCTGGGGGTGGTAGAGGCGCCAGAACTTCTTCAGAAAGCCCGCCACCCCGCTCATGCCGTTGGTGTTCCAGGGCTTGTACTGTTCCAATGGGCCCAGGAACATCTCGTACAGCCGTAGCGCGTCGGCGCCGTACTGACTTACCAGCACGTCGGGATTTACCACGTTGAACTTGGCCTTCGACATCTTCTCGACTTCCCAGCCGCTGATGTAGCGCCCATCGTCTTCGAGGATGAATTCAGCGTCAGCGTAATCTGGCCGCCACTGCTTGAAGGCAGCGGTGTCCAGCACATCGTTGTTGACGATGCTTACATCGACGTGCAGGGCGGTGGTTTCGTGCTGGTCCTTCTTGCCCAGGGTCACGAACGTATTGGTGCCGTTGATGCGGTACACGAAGTTTGAGCGGCCCAGGATCATGCCCTGGTTGATGAGTTTCTGGAACGGCTCGTTGGCCGTTACCAGGCCCAGGTCTTTCAGGAACAGGTGCCAGAAGCGGGAGTAGAGCAGGTGGCCGGTGGCGTGCTCGGCGCCGCCGAGGTAGAGGTCCACGTTCTGCCAGTACTGCTCGGCTTCTTCGCCCACGAACCGGTCGGCGTTGTGCGGGTCCATGTAGCGCAGGTAGTACCAGCTGGAGCCGGCCCAGCCGGGCATGGTGCTCAGCTCGTACTCGTAGAGGCCCTTGTACTTCCAGTCCTTGGCGCGGCCCAGGGGCGGCTCGCCGGTTTCGGTGGGCTTGTACTCGTCGATTTCGGGCAATACTAAAGGCAGGTCGGCCTCAGCCACGCCGTAAGCCACACCCTCTTTGTAGTAGATCGGGATAGGCTCGCCCCAGTAGCGCTGGCGGCCGAAGATGGCGTCGCGGATGCGGAAGTTGGTTTTGCCCTTGCCGATACCGCGGGCTTCGAGCTCCCGGATCAGGGTTTGGGTGGCTTCCTTATAGGTCTGGCCCTGGATGAGGCCGTGCAGATACTTGCCGTCCTTGGTCGGGTCGGCCTGCTCGTCGATCTGCTGGGCGTCTACGACCTGGGTGATGGGCAGGTCGAAGTGTTTGGCGAAGACGTAGTCGCGCTGGTCGCCGCTGGGCACGGCCATGACGGCGCCGGTGCCGTAGCCGGCCAGCACGTAGTCGGCAATCCAGATCGGAATGGGCTCCTGGCTGAACGGGTTCAGAGCGTAGGCCCCGGTGAAGGCGCCCGACACGGTCTTGGTGTCGGCCATCCGGTCGCGCTCCGAGCGGCGCTTGGTGGCGTCGATGTAGTCCTGGATGGCGGCCTGCTGCGCGGGCGTGGTCAGTTCCTTGACCAGCTCGTGCTCGGGCGCCAGCACCAGGAAAGTAGCCCCGTAGATGGTGTCAACGCGGGTGGTGTATACCTTGATCTGAGCCTGCTGGTGGCCCTGCACCTCGAAGGTGACTTCGGCGCCGATGCTTTTGCCGATCCAGTTGCGCTGCATTTCCTTGACGGCGTCGGGCCAGTCGAGGGAGTCGAGGCCCTGCAGGAGCCGGTCGGCGTAGGCGGTGATGCGCAGGTTCCACTGGGGCATCAGGCGGCGCTCCACGGGAAAGCCGCCCCGCTCGGAGAGGCCGTCCTTGACCTCGTCGTTGGAGAGCACCGTGCCCAGGCCGGGACACCAGTTTACGTAGGTATCCTGCTGATAGGCCAGGCGGTAGGGGTGCACGGCCTGGAGCTTCTGCTTCTCGGTGAAGCTCTGCCACTGGCCGGCGGTGAAGGAGTGGCGCTCCTCCTCGTCGCCGGCCGCGCGGATGCCCGCGCTGCCGCCTTGTTCAAACTTGGCGAGCAGGGTTTTGAGGGGCTCGGCTTGGTTCGTGTCGAGGTTGTACCAGCTATTGAACAGCTTGAGGAAGATCCACTGGGTCCACTTGTAGTAGCTCGGGTCGGAGGTGCGGACCTCGCGGCTCCAGTCGTAGCTGAAGCCTAGGGCCGAAAGCTGGCGGATGTAGGTGGTGATGTTCTGCTCGGTGGTGAGAGCCGGGTGCTGGCCGGTCTGGATGGCGTACTGCTCGGCGGGCAGGCCGAAGGAGTCGAAGCCCATGGGGTGCAGCACATTGAAGCCGCGCAGGCGCTTGTAGCGGGCCACGATGTCGGAGGCAATGTAGCCCAGCGGGTGCCCCACGTGCAGGCCCGCCCCGGAGGGGTAGGGAAACATGTCGAGCACGTAGTATTTGGGCTTTTCCGGGGCGTTGGCGGCCTGGAAGGTGCTATGTTGTTTCCAGTGGGCCTGCCACTTTTTCTCGATTTCCTGGGGACTATAGCCGGGCATGAACTTCCGATTAGTTGAGTACTGCTGAACAGGCGAAATTAAGCGGAAATGCCGGGAAAGGGTAATCGGCGGCAAGATTAGCGCGGGCGGCGGGCGGGGTCAGGCCTTCGCCAGGAGGTGTTTCGGGTCAGGCGGAGAGTGTTTTCGATTAGTCGGAAGGTGGTTCGCTTCAGTCGGGAAGTGTTTCGCTTCAGTCGGGAAGTGTTTTGCTTCGGTCGGGAGGTGTTTCGTGTTAGTCGGGAAGTGTTTCGTGTTAGTCGGGAGGTGTTTTGCTTTAGTCGGGAAGTGTTTTGTGTTAGTCGGGAAGTGTTTTGCTTCAGTCGGGAAGTGGTTTCGATTGCTCGAATAGTGTTGCAAGTCTAGGAAAGGCAAAAGGCCGGCGGGCTTTTCCGGCGGGGGAAAGTTGTGCAACTTCGCCGGCCAATCCTTGGCCTCTCTACCCTTACCCGTATGTCGAAACGCTCCTTTTTGCTGCTGGCCGGTTTGCTTATGGGCCTGCGCGGCGCGGCTCAGCCGGGCCCGGCGGTGGTGCGGCCGGCGCTGGTTGGCGTGACGGTGTACCTCAACGGCACGGCCCTGGAGCACCAGACGCGGGTGCCGCTGACGGCGGGACTGAACCGGCTGGTGCTAGAGGGGTTGTCGCCGCTGCTGACCCCTGAATCGGTGGAAGTGGAGCCGGGCGCGGGGGCGGAGCTGCTGAGCGTGAGCCCAGAGAACGAAGACGCCGGCCCAGTGGCCCTGAACCAGCCGGCGGCTGATAGCCTGGCCCGCAACGTGGCCGAGCAGGGACGAGTGGAGGCCGACATCAAGGGCTTGGAGCAGGAGCGAGCCTTTCTGCTGGCCAACCAGACCCTGCCGGCGGGCACCCAGGCCGGGTGGAGCGCCGAGCTGCAGCGCGGGGCTGCGCTGATGCGCACCCGCCTTCCGGCTCTACAGCTGGAGCTGACGCGCCAGCAGGCGCAGCTAAACCGGCTGCAGCGGCAGGCCGGGCAGCTGAGCCCGCGCGCGGCCCTGACCGGGGCGGCCCACCGGCTGGTGGTGCAGGTGCGCGCGGCCCGGGCCCTGACGGTGCCGCTGACGGTGCGCTACTACGTGCCCGGCGCGCAGCCGTGGAGTCCGGAGCTAGCCATCCGGGCCACGGCTGGGGTGCGGGAGCTGCAGTTTGTGACGCGCGCGCAGGTGCTCAACCAGTCGGGGCTGGCCTGGACGCGGGTGCACCTGGTGCTGACGCGGCAGGACCTGGGGCGGGGCGTGACGCGGCCGGTGCTGGAGCCCTGGGAGCTGCACCGCGACGGGCGCGGCAGCGGCGGCGAGGGGCGCGTGGACAAGTTTGTGGTGAAGGGCACCGCCACCGGCCGCCCCGTGGAAGCTGCCAGTGGCCGCTACGACCTATCCGAGCCGGTGACGCTGGCTGTGGGCGGCCGCCGGGAACTGACGCTGACGGCCGTGGGACTGCCGGCCCGGCCCGAGTATCTGGCCATTCCGCGCTTGGCGGAGCACGTGTTTCTGCAGGCCAAAGTGACGGGCTGGCAGGGGTTGCAGCTGCCGGAGGAGGCCAGGGTGTACTACCAGGGCGCCTACGTGGGTACCACGGCGCTGGACGCCCGCGCCTACAACGACTCGCTGGAAGTAGCCCTGGGCCACGACGAGCAGCTGGTGGTGAGTCGGGCCAAGCTGGAGGACTTCAGCGAGAACGTAGCCCTCAGCGACAAGCGCCGGGTGCATCTCACCTACGAGCTGAACGTGCTCAACAACCACCCCACGGCCGTGCGGGTCCGGGTGCTGGACGAGGTGCCGATATCCGGGGACAAGGAAATCGGGGTGAAGGTCCTCGACCTCAGCGGGGCCCAGCACGACGAGCGAACCGGCAAGCTCACCTGGCTGCTGACGCTGGCGCCCGGAGCCAGTCAGCGGCTGCGCTTCAGCTTCCAGGTCGACTATCCCAAGGATGAGGATGTGGAAATCATCCGGCGCCGGGGTCGGATTTCGGCCCCCAAGACCCGCTAGCCGGCTTAGCTCAGGTCCGCCAGCGGGTTGCGGCCGTCCCAGGTGCCCTCGGCGCCGAGCACCCGGAAGCGGGCAAACAGCTCCTCGCCGTACCACTTTTCCTGGCGGGTGAGGCGAATGACCTCCTTGTGCTGGGGGCTGCGGTAGGCGTACTCCTGCATGGCCCGCGCCGACTCCCAGAGGCTGAATGTGGCCTGGCGCACCACCGGCAGCTCGCCCAGCCCGATGGCGGCCCGCACGCCCGGCGCCCCGGCTACGGTAGCGCTGACGGGGGCCACGTAGCGCCAGAAGCGAGGCGTTTTCAGCCAGCGGATGGAGGCCCGGGTAAGCACCGCCACGGGGCCGTCCTCAGCGGGAGCCTCGGTTTCGTAGTCGAACGGATTGCTCCCGTCCCAGAGGCCGTGGGCCTTGAGCGGGGCCAGCCGGGCGGTCCAGATTTCGGCGGCCCGGTGCCGGTACTGCTGCCAGAGCGGGTGGGCCTGGAAGAACTCTTCCGCCGCCGCCGCCGACTCCCAGACGGCCATGAAGCCGTAGCGGTGCAGGTTGGGCAGGGCCCCGAAGCCGCCGGCCCCGCTGCCCAGCAGCTTCTGAAACCGCAGGCCCGGCACCGGCCGCAGCGCCCGTGGGGCCGTGCCCATCTGCGCCAGCGCCCAGCGGGCCTGGCCGGGGGCAAGGGTGATGATGGAGAGAGTGGTAAGCAACTGATGATAGTTAGAACGAAGATTAGAGCTAGGACTCGAGCTTTTAGCCCTAGCCCTAAAACAACAAAAAAGGGCCGGAACTGCTTCCGGCCCTTTTGAGATAGTGCGGCATGAGGCTATTGCACGTTGACTTTAGCGTGCTCGTTGACGTCGTCGGAGGTGGCCCGCTCGCCGGTGGTCAGGGCTTTGACGTAGGCCACGGCCCGCGAGAGGACGCCGCTAGGCGTGTCCCAGTACTCGCCCTTGTCGATTTCGACTTTCAGGATGTAGATGTTCGGGTCGTCCTTGCCCTTGGCAAACCAGGCGCGCAGCGGCTCACTCCAGAGCTTGTCGATTTCGGCCTGGTCGCGGTAGGCGTTGGCGCGGCCCGACACGGATACGTACACGTTGTCTTCGGGCTTGCCGTAGCTTAGGTTGACGTGGCTGTCCTTCTTGACTTCGTAGACTTTGGCCGAGTCCTTATCGGTGAGGAACACCAGGGCGCTGCTGCCGTCGGGCTTCTGGGTGTACATGGGGCGGCTGCGCAGGCTGCCGTCCTCGTCCTGGGTGGTGAGCATGGCGATGCGCACATCCTTGATTTTATCGAGCAGCTTGGACAGGTCGTTGGTTTCAGGTGATTTATCGGACATGACGGGGTGTTTTGAAGGGGGCGGAAAGAATGGAAAATGTAGCGGGCCGGGGCCATTACGGCCGGCCGCCGGTTAGCAATACGGCGGCACGCGCTGTCGGGTTAGCCCCGCGCTTCCCGGCTACCCCAATTTTTGCCGTACTTCCCGCTCCGCTATGAACTTTCTCGCCCACCTGCTGCTCTCCGGCTCGCCCGCCACTACGGCTGATTACGCGGATATCGTGTTCGGCAACTTCGCCGCCGAGGCCGTGCGCGGCCGCGCCGCCCTGGCGGCCTACCCGGCCGCCGTGCAGCGCGGCATCCGCCTGCACCGCTTCATCGACTCCTTCACCGACTCCCACCCCGTGGTGCGGCGCACCACCGCCCGCCTGCGCGCAGCCGGCCTGGGCAAGTGGGCCGGTGTGGCGGCCGACGTCGGCTACGACCACCTGCTGGCCCGCGACTTTGCCGAATATCACCCCGCCGAGCCGCTGCCCGCCTTCGCCCAGCGCCAGTACGCGCTGCTGCAGGCCCGCCGCCAGGAGCTGCCGGAGCGCCTGCAGCACATGTTCCAGTACATGCGTCGCGACGACTGGCTGACCGGCTACGCCCACCCCGACGGCTTGCAGCGGGCCCTGCTGGGACTGAGCCGCCGCGTGCCCGCCGCCGGGGTGCTGGCCACCGGCGCGGCGGCGTTTTTGGCCGAGCTGCCCGCCTACGAGGCCGACTTTCGGGAGTTCTGGCCGGAGCTGCGGGCGGGAGTGACGGCCGAGTTTGCTATGTTCGCGCCCTGAGGCAGTATACGGCGGCGTCCGGCCCAAGCCCTCCGATGGCCTTCGGCTACCGCCCGCCGGCCCGTCGTCTACCTTCACCATCTGGCAGTAGTGATAAAGTATATCCGGTTCAACCAACAGTTTGACGCGGCCCGGCTGCAGCAGGAAGTAGCCCAACTGGAAACCTCCCGGTGGAAGGAGCACTACAACCGCAGCAACTACGAAGGCAGCTGGAGCACCCTGCAGCTGCGCGCCATCAACGGGCAGGCCGACAACAACGTGGCCATCCAGGCCGGGGCCCTGCGGGGCGAGAATACCTTTCGCGACACGCCCCTGCTGGCGCAGTGCCCCTACGTGAAAGAGGTGCTGGACTTCTTCCAGATGGAGAAAACGGCCGTCCGGCTGATGAAGCTCGATGCCGGCGCGGTAATCAAGCCGCACCGCGACCTGGACCTCAACTTTGAGCAGGGCGAGGTGCGCTTCCACATTCCGGTGCTTACCAACCCGCAACTGAAGTTCTACCTGGAAGAGGAGCGCCTGGTGATGGAAGAGGGCACCTGCTGGTACCTCAACCTTTCCCTGCCGCACCAGGTGCGCAACGACGGCGCCACCCACCGGGTTCACCTAGTAATCGACGGCATCGTGAACGACTGGCTGCGGCAGTACTGCCACGACGCCCGGCACCAGCAAGTAACGATGGCCGACCCGGAGCCGAACGAGCAGTACAGCCGGGAAGACCAGCTGCGCATCATCGGGCAGCTGCGCCAGCTGCAGACGGCCGTGGCTGATAAGCTGGCCGATGAAATGCAGGCTGAGCTGGGAGAGCTGGCCTCGTAAGTCAGACTGGGTAGTGCGGGGATGAAAACAAAAAACGGGGCCGCAGGGCCCCGTTTTCATTACTGGCAAGATACTAAAGCTTAGTGGTGGTGGCCGCCTTCGCCGTGGACGTGGCCGTGCTCTAGCTCCTCCTGAGTGGCTTCGCGCACATCGGCTACTTTGCCGTCGAAGTGCATGACCATGCCGGCCAGGGGGTGGTTGAAGTCCATCTTGACGGTGTCGGAGCCGATTTCGACGACTTTGCCCTGCATGTGGTTGCCCTGGTTGTCGGCCATGGGCAGGAAGTTGCCTTCCTGGAGCATCTCGTCGTCGAGCTGGCCGTCGACTTCGAACACCTGCTTCGGGATGTCGACCACGGCCTGCTGGTCGTACTCGCCGTAGGCCTGTTCGGGGGTGAGGGAGAACTTGAAGGCGTCGCCAGCGGCTTTGCCATCGAGCTGATTTTCGAACTCTTCGGGCAGGCCGCTCTGGCCAAACAGGAACACCATCGGCGCGTCGGCTTCGGCCGATTCGACGAGTACTTTTTCCTGGTTTTCGTCGGTCACGCTCAGGTCGTAGGTGATGGTGACGACTTTATTGGGGCTGATCTGGGCCATAATCGGGGTGGACTCCGGGGTCCGGGGCTTGGGTGAAAAATGGGTTTGGGCCGGCTAGTTACGGAATTTGCCCCGTAAACCGACGCCGGTTGTGCTTACCAATACTGCGGGCGGCTGGCCAGGGTTTTGAGGCGTGGGGATTTGCTGTATTCTCTTTTTCGTCTGTCATCCTGAATGGAGCGGAGTGAAGGACCTGCCTCTTTCCGCGCTGTAAAGCTCTCTTCATACCTGCGAAGCTCTTTACTACGACATGGGGAAGGGCTTTTGGACATTAAACTGCGGTTTACAGGTCGGCAAGAGGCAGGTCCTTCGCAGGCTCAGGATGACAGACGATTTTAGGCGCCATAGGCAAAGAGCGGGCGCTCTTACTGCATTTCCCAGGCCGTGCGGTAGGCACCGATGCTTTCCACGTAGTCGAGGAAGGCCTTGTAGAAGGGGTGGCCGCCCAGGGTGCTGGAGTCGCCGACGATGAGCAGCTTCTTGCGGGCCCGGGTCATGCCCACGTTCATGCGGCGGATGTCGGAGAGGAAGCCGATGTCGCCCTGGGGGTTGGAGCGGGTGAGGGTAATGGCGATGATGTCGCGCTCCTGGCCCTGAAACGAGTCGACGGTGCCGATGCTGAGCATGCGGTGCTCCATCAGGCCCATGAGCTCGTCGTTGGCTTCCACCGCGTCGCGGAGGTAGTTGATCTGGGCGCGGTAGGGCGCGATGATGCCAATGGTGAGCAGGTCTTCCTCGTGGTCGGCCGCGTCGTAGGGCTCCAGCAGCTGGGCCAGGCGGCGCAGCAGCAGGTCGGCTTCCTCGGGGTTGGCCGTGGAGCGGCTTTCCTCGATGCTCAGCTCCTGGTAGCCGAAGCCGGCCGTGTCGAGGAATTCCACCGGCAGGTCGGGGGCAAAGCGCAGGTCGTAGGCGGGCAGGTCGGCGTGGGCCACGGTGGGCGCGGCCTTCAGGCGGCCCTCGTAGAACTGCTCCGAGCTAAACTCCATGATCTGCTCGTGCATGCGGTACTGCACTTCCAG
>Ga0247729_10000137_pt1 | contig 35134 bp, 34 predicted proteins | sample UWRJL133311R2_FD_180958 | JGI IMG/M metagenome (GOLD analysis project Ga0247729, IMG submission 180958) | Plant litter microbial communities from Arlington Agricultural Research Station in Wisconsin, United States - UWRJ-L133-311R-2 | ecosystem: Environmental > Terrestrial > Plant litter >... | reverse complement strand
GCTCTCCGCCGCCCGCTTCACCGCGCGCAGCACCTCGCGTCGGATCAGCGCGCTCGCCGGCGCGATGAGCCACCAGTAGGGCGCGAACACCCGCGCCGTTCGCGCGTCGGTGGCGCGCACGCGGGTCTCGGTGCTCAGTCGGGTGCCGCCGTCGGGCAGCGCCTGCAGCGCGAAGGACATCGCGACCGTGATCCAGCCCGGCTGCCGCCAGTCCCGCAGGGCGTCGGCGTCGAGGGCGGGAGCCCTCGCCGCGCCGAGCGGCTTCCACGCCTGACTCGGGCCCGCGGAGATCAGCAGGAAGGGCGGTCGCGCCACGACCACGGGGATCGGCGTCGCGTCGAGGAAGGTGTCGCCGCCCCGCACCCGCGGCTCGGTGCGGGCGAGCACATCGGGGAGGTGGCGCAGCAGCGTGAGGGCGAAGCCGACCGGCAGCGCCGACATCGGGAGGGCGAGCAGGCTCCGCCAGACCGCTTCCGGCGCCGCGCGCACGACCACGGCCGCGCGGATGCGGTACGCGGGGTCGGGGACGAGCTCGTCGAGGAGCGGAGGCGGCGGGACTGCGGTCATACCGACTATGACCGGGCACCGCCGCCGTTCGTGACAGGAACGGCCAAGAAGGTCGAGCCGGTCAGCTCACGCGTGCCGCGGAGGTCCAGCGGCTCGCGAGGAAGTAGGCGACTCCCAGGTTGACCACGAAGGGCACGACGAGGAACAGCACCAGGCCCACCGTGCCGAGGGACTGGCCGCGCAGGATCAGCAGCGCGGCGAGGGCGACGACCGCGGCGGACGCGGAGAGGGAGACGGCGATCTTCTTGACGCGCCTGCTCCACACCGAGCTGCCGATGATGAGCGCGAGGCCGGCGAGCCAGCCCACGAAGGGCAGCAGGTAGCCGCCGACGACGAGCAGCGCGACGGTGAATCCGAGGTAGACCGGGGAGGGCCTGGCCGCCGCGGGTGCCGGCAGTCCGTCGATCGCCTCGGCGGCGATGAGCGCGGGATCCCCGAGCTCCTCGATGCGCGCGGCGGCCTCCTCCCGCTCGAGGCCGTCGAGTTCCTCGCGCACTCCGGAGACGATCTCGGTGCGCAGCTCCGCCGGCGCCTGCGCGAGCGCGGACTCCAGTCGGTTCAGGTAGCTGGTGACGACGGGTGATGACGGGTTCATTCGATCTTCTCTCTTCCGACGAGGTCGCTGACCGTGGAGGTGAACGGCTGCCATTGGTCCTGGAACTCCCGCAGCCGCGTGACGCCGGCGGCGGTGAGGCTGTAGTACTTTCGCGGGCGGCCGGAGTCGGACACCTGGTCGCTGAGCACAACGAGCCCCTGCGCCCTGAGCCGGCCGAGCACGGGATACAGGGTGCCGATGCTCGCGATCATGCCGCGCTCGACCAGCTCCTCCGACAGCTTCCAGCCGTAGGTGGCCTCGCGGTGCAGCAGCCCGAGGATGCAGAACTCCACGACGCCCTTGCGCAGTTGCGCCCCGATGTCCGTAGCCATGCATTGCACATTACCTTGTGATGCAAGATAAGTCGAGACGGCAAGAAGCGACCGAGCGGATGAGGTCAGCGCGTCAGCGAGGCGGCCGCGGTCAGCGACTGCAGCTCTGCGAAGATCTCGCGCTCGATGTCGGCCAGCGGGCGGGTCGACTCGGGGGCCAGCCACTGCGCGAACGCGACCCGGAACACCGTGACTCCCGACTCGGCGGCGAGCGTGGCGGCGGGCTCCGCGATGCCGCGGTCGCGGAGCGCCTGGGCGATCGCGCCGGCCAGCGCGGCCATCTTGAGCAGCTCGCGCTCCCGCAGCTCGGGGTGCGAGTCGACGACGGCCTGGCGGTGGCGGGAGTACGGCAGCCGTTCGTCGCGGAAGAAGTCGGCGGCGGCGGTCACCGCCGCGGCGACGATCGCAAGAGGCGGCCCGTCGACCTCCCCCGAGGCGATGTGCTCGACGAAGCCGCCCTGGAAGGTCTCCTGACGACCGAAGATCACCTCGCGCTTGTCGGCGAAATGGCGGAAGAAGGTGCGTTCGGTGAGTCCGGCGGCCAGGGCGATCTCGGCGACCGTGGTCTCGTCGAATCCCCTCGTGGCATAGAGATCGAGGGCCGCCGCCTGCAGGCGGTCGCGCGCACCCGGTTCCCATCGCACCATGCGCCCCATACTACCGATTTCGCGAGTGATGACAGATGCTGACATCAAGGTGTAGGTTGATGTCAGCAACTGACATTAGGCATCCGCTCTCATCGGCGGAGCAGACAGGAGGACGTGCTCATGCGCGTATTCGTAACCGGAGCATCCGGCTGGATCGGCTCGGCGACGGTCGACGAGCTTCTCACCACGGGCCACGAGGTGCTCGGCCTCGCCCGCTCCGACGCCTCGGCGCGGGCCCTCGAGGCGAAGGGCGTCACCGTGCAGCGCGGCGACCTCGACGATCTCGACAGCCTGCGGGCCGGCGCCGCTGCGTCGGACGCGGTCGTGCACCTGGCCAACAAGCACGACTTCGCGAACCCGGCGGTCTCCAACCGCGCCGAGCGCGACGCGGTGCAGACCATCGGCGATGCGCTCGTCGGATCCGACCGCCCCTTCCTCCTCGCCGCGGGAGTGGCCGGCTTCCAGCTCGACCGGGAGGTCGTCGAGACGGACGCCTCCGCGGCGCACGGCCTCGACTCGCCCCGCGGCGGCGCGGAGAACCTGGCCCTCGAGTTCGCCGCACGCGGCGTGCGGACGGTGAGCGTGCGCTTCGCGCCGACCGTGCACGGCCACGGCGACCACGGCTTCATCTCCGTGATCGTGGACGCCGCCCGGCGCTCCGGCGTCTCCGGCTACATCGGCGACGGTGCCAACCACTGGCCGGCCGTGCACCGCTCCGACGCGGCGGCCCTCGTGCGCCTCGGACTCGAGAACGCCGCCCCGGGCACCGTGCTGCACGCCGTGGGCGAGACCGGGGTGCCGACGCGGGAGATCGCGGAGGCCATCGGGCGCGGCCTCGGCCTGCCGACCGCGTCGATCGCCCCGCACGACGCCGCGGCGCACTTCGGCTGGATCGCCGGCTTCTTCGGCCTCGACATGACCGCGTCGAGCGAGCGCACCCAGCAGCTCCTCGGCTGGATACCGTCGGGCCCGACCCTGGCGGCCGACCTCGCGGACGGCGCCTACTTCCCGATCGCGGCGGCGAGCTGACCGGGGAGGATACGGCACCCTGACCGGCTGGACAAACGCGCCCGGACCGTGCGGCCCGCCCCCTACGGTTGACGGATGAACTCTTCCGTCGACCACGCGACCGACTCCGCACGATCGGGCGCGCAGGCGCTGCACGCGAACAGGACCTTCCGCCTGTTCGCGCGCGGCGGCTTCGCCGTCAACGGGATCCTGCACCTCCTGATCGCCGGCATCGCGGTCTCCGTCGCGCTCGGCGGCGGCGGGAGCGCCGACCAGGGCGGCGCGCTCGCCGAGGTGGCGGACGCGCCGCTCGGCGTGGTGATCCTCTGGTTCCTCGCCGCCGGCCTGGCGGCCCTCGGGCTCTTCCAGCTGCTGGAGACCGTGCTCATCCGCGGTACGGACAAGGACGACTGGGCCGACCGCGCGAAGGAGGGCGGGAAGGGCGTGGCCTACCTCGCCATCGGCTTCTCGGCCGCGAGCTATGCGCTCGGCAGCGGCTCCGACAGCTCCGAGCAGTCGACGGGCCTGACCGCGCAGCTGCTCGGCAGCCCCGGCGGCGTGGTGCTCGTGGTCGTTCTCGGCCTGGCGGTCGCGGCAATCGGTGTCTACTTCGTCACCAAGGGCATCCGCCGTAAGTTCTTGGAGGACGTGACGCTCCCGGGCGGCTCGCGCGCCAAGACGATCACCGGACTCGGCGTGCTCGGCTACGTGGCCAAGGGCGTCGCGATCGCGGTCGTCGGCGTGCTGTTCATCGTCGCCGCCGTCACCGCCGACCCGAGCGAGGCCACCGGCCTCGACGGCGCCCTCAAGACGCTCGCCGAGCTGCCCTTCGGCACCGTGATCCTGCTGCTGGTTGCCTTCGGCCTCGCCGCCTACGGGCTCTACTGCTTCGCCCGGGCGCGCTACGCCCGCGTCTGACCCGCCTTACGCCCGATCGCGACAACTTGCGGCGAACTGCTGCATCCGACGCCGGACAGAGCAGTTCGCCGCAGGTTGCGCCTGGCTAGCCGATCAGGTGCTCGTCGAGGAAGCGGTCGACGCGGGCCTGCGCGATCTGGTTGGCGAAACCGCCGTAGACCGCGTCGAATCCGTGCTCGGTGGCGGGGAGCAGCAGGAGCTCGTTGACCACGCCGGCGTCGTCGAGCTGTACTGCGAGGTCGGTGCTGAGCGAGGCCTGCACCCCGGTGTCGCGCGTGCCCTGGATCACGAGGGTGGGCGGCGACGCGGAGTCGACGTAGGCCTCGGGGCTGAGAAGGCGGTAGCGCTCGGCGTCCTCGGCCGGAGTCGCGCCGAGGTACTGCACCAGGGAGTCGGCGACGGCCGCACTCGGCGTACCCGAGTACAGCTCTGCGAGGTCGGGCGGGCCGTAGAAGTCGACGACCGCCCGCACCGAGGAGTCGGCGGTGTCGCAGCTGGACGGGACACCGTCGGACCCGGCCGAGTACGCCGCCATCATGGCGAGGTTGCCGCCGGCGGATCCCCCGCTGATGGCGACCCGCGAGGAGTCGATGCCGTAGGCGTCGGCGTTGGCGTGCACCCAGCCGACGGCGCACTTCACGTCGCCCGCCGCCTTGTCCCAGCTCGGCTCCGACGGGGTGGAGAGCCGGTAGTCCATCGAGAAGACCGTGATCCCCCGGCTCGTCAGGTGCTGGAAGTACGGCGCCCACTGCTCGCGCGTCCCCGAGGAGAAGCCGCCGCCGTACACGTAGACCATCGCGGATCGGGCGGCGTCCTCCTGGTTCTCGGGACGCCAGACGTCCATCTCGAGGTCCTCGCCGTCGACGGTCGCGTAGGTGGTCGTGAGGCTGGGGCCGTCGAGGCCGCCCTGCGGCCCCTGGAACAGCCGGGGAACCGACAGGGCGACGTCGTTCTCGGCGGCCGTGGCCGCCAGCTGCGCGGTGGGCACCGCGACCGCGGCGATGACGGCGACCGTCAGCACGCCGGCGACGGCGGTCATGGTCCAGCGCCGGCCGCGCAGCGCGACGACGAGCAGCACCGCGCCCAGGAAAGCGAGGACGAGCAGGAACGGGTTGTACGAGTATGCCAACACCGACACGGTGAACAGACCCGCGTTCGGCATGGTCGGCAGCACCATGCAGACGAGAATGAACACGGTGACGATCGCCCAGAGGGCGAGCAGGATCGGGACGAGTGGGCGGCGCCGGCGCCGCGGGGTGGCCGGTGGTCGGGTAGCGGATGTCATGATCACAGCGTACCCATTTATGACAGTGACTGCCAAGTTGCGTATGGTTGACAGAAACGAGAGGCCCATGATGCAGAACGAGACGAGCCCCGGCGGCCTGCGGGGCCGACGCCGCGCGGCGACCGAGCTGGACCTCGAGGAGGCGGCGCTGACCGCCCTCGCCGACGGCGACTTCGACGGGGTCACCATGGAGGCGATCGCGGCGGCCGCGGGAGTGTCCGTGCGCACCGCCTTCCGGTACTTCCCCACCAAGGTCGACACCGTTCTGCACACCGCGCGGCAGATCTCCGTCACGATCGGCGAGGCCATCGGCGAGGTCGGCGCGGACGCGACGGTGCGGACCGTGGAGGCCTCCATCGACAGCGCGCTGGCGCAGCTCGTCGAGTCCGACGCGGGCGCCGTCGACAGGCTGAGACGCCTGCGCACCCTCATGCTCGGCGACCCGCGACTGCGGGCGGAGGTCGCGAAGGCGGAGGGCTACCTCTCCGGGCTCGACGCGGCACTCGCGGCGGGCACGCGGCCGGGCATGGAACGCCGGCTCCTCCTCGAGATCGCCGCCGCGACCCTCCGCACGGCGTTCGACAGCTGGGCGGACGACGAGACCGACGACTCCGGGCGCGGGCTGCTCGCGCAGTACCGGCGCGCCCGGGAGATCCGCGCCGCGCTCGTCGACTGAGCCGCTGCGCCGACCCCTCACTGGTAGGTGTGCACCAGCACCCACTCGTCGCGCGCGGTGTCGAGGCGCACGTCGAAGACGCGGCAGTCCCCGCTGAGGGTGGTGGCCTGGAAGCGCCAGCCGCCGCCGAGCGTGCCCCGCGGCGGATGCGTCGCCCACTCGACGACCAGCTCGGGCAGGCGCGTGGGGCTGTCGGAGACGCGGTAGCGCTCGCCCGACCAGACCAGCCGCCGGGGCGTGTTGCGCTCGTCGAGCCAGAGCGCGATGGGTGTGTGCGGCATGAGTACCGCCTCCGTTCATTCGAAACTATGTTCGAATGTTAGCGCCGCTCCGAACGACACGCCAAGCGCTAGTTCGGCGCCTGCGTGCCCGCCGGAACCTCCCCCGCCGCCGCCTCGGCCACCTCGGCATCGAGGTCGGTCGCCGCCTTCTCGAACTGCGAGTTGTACAGGCGCGAGTAGGCCTCGCCGCGCTTGATCAGCTGGTCGTGGGTGCCCTGCTCGACGATCGAGCCGTGCTCCATCACCAGGATCAGATCGGCGTCGCGGATGGTCGACAGCCGGTGCGCGATCACGAACGAGGTGCGCCCCTCGCGCAGCGCGGCCATGGCGTGCTGCAGCAGCAGCTCGGTGCGGGTGTCGACCGACGATGTCGCCTCGTCGAGGATCAGCACCGAGGGCGCCGCGACGAACGCGCGCGCGATGGTGATGAGCTGCTTCTCCCCCGCGGAGACGTTCGAGGCGTCCTCGTCGAGCACGGTGTCGTAGCCGTCGGGCAGCGAGTGCACGAAGCGGTCGACGTAGGTGGCCTTCGCGGCCGCGACCACCTCGTCGTCGGTCGCGCTCTGCCGCCCGTAGCGGATGTTCTCGCGGATCGTTCCGGCGAACAGCCACGGGTCCTGCAGCACCATTCCGGAACGGGCGCGCACGTCCTCCCGCTTCAGCTCGGAGATGTCCTGGCAGTCGAGCAGGATGCGCCCGCCGTCCAGCTCGTAGAAGCGCATGATCAGGTTCACCAGCGTGGTCTTGCCTGCGCCGGTCGGGCCGACGATGGCCACCGTCTGGCCCGGCTTGACGCTGAACGAGAGATCCCGGATCAGCGGGGTCTCCGGCGCGTAGGAGAAGGCCACGTTCTCGAAGACGATCGTGCCGTCCCCGTTGACCGGCACCGGCGCATCCGCCTGGTCTGGGTCCTGCTCCTCCTCGTCGAGCAGGTCGAAGACGCGCTCGGCCGAGGCGACGCCCGACTGAACCACGGCGGCCATTCCGCCGAGCTCGGAGAGCGGCTGGGTGAACTGCTGCGAATACTGGATGAACGCCTGCACGTCGCCGAGCCGCAGTTGTCCGCTGGCGACCATCAGGCCGCCGAGCACGGCGATGCCGACATAGGTGAGATTGCCGATGAACATCATGCCCGGCATGATGATGCCCGACAGGAACTGGGCCCTGAACGACGCCTGGTAGAGCTCCTCGTTCTCGGCGGTGAACTTGGCGAGCTCGTCGCCCTCGCGGCCGAAGACCTTCACGAGCGCGTGCCCGGAGAAGGACTCCTCGACGCGGGCGTTGAGGCGCCCGACCTTGCGCCACTGGATGCCGAAGGCCTTCTGCGACTTCGGTCCGATGATGCCGAAGATCACCGCCATGAGCGGCAGAGAGATGAGCGCGACGATCGCGAGCTGCCAGGAGATGGAGAACATCAGCACGAGCACGCCGACCACGGTGAGCACACTGGTGACCACGGTCGACAACGACTGCTGCATCGTCTGCGTGATGTTGTCGATGTCGTTGGTGACGCGGGAGATCAGCTCGCCGCGCTGCACCCGGTCGAAGTAGCTGAGCGGGAGGCGGTTGATCTTGGCCTCCACCGACTCGCGCAGCCGGTACATGGTGCGCATCATGATCACGTTGATCACGTAGCCCTGGATCCAGTTGAGGATCGACGCGGCGATGTACAGTGCGAGCACGGTCATCAGGATGCGGCCGAGCGCCGTGAAGTCCACGCCCTCGCCGGGCACCAGCGTCATCGCGGCGATCATGTTCGCCTGGTCGGTCTGACCGGAGTCCCGCAGCTGCTGCACGACCTGCGCCTGCGTCACCCCGGAGGGCAGCTGCGAGGAGACCACGCCCTCGAACAGGATGTTGGTCGCCTCGCCGAGCACCTTCGGGGCGATGACGGTGAGCACGACGCCGATGGCGCCGAGGACGGTCACGAAGACGAACGCGATGGCGTGGGGGCGCAGCAGCCCGATCAGGCGCTTGAAGCTCTGGCCGAAGTTCGCGGCCTTGCCGGGCTTCACGCTGTCCCAGTCGCCGGACGACACCCGGGCCTGCTCGGCGAGCTCCAGCTCGAGCTGCTCCTCCTCGGAGAGCACCTCGGGCTCCGGCGCCGGCTTGCCCCTCCTGGTACGACGGGTCTCGCTCATGCGCCCGCCTCCACTCCCAATTGAGACTCCACGATCTCGCGGTAGGTCTGACTCGACTCGAGCAGCTGGGCGTGCGTGCCCGAGCCGACCATGCGCCCGTCGTCGAGCACGATGATGCGGTCGGCGTCGGTGATCGTGGAGATGCGCTGCGCGACGACGATCTTGGTGGTCTGCGGGAGCTCCCGCCACAGTGCCTGCCGCAGCCGCGCATCCGTTGTCAGGTCGAGCGCCGAGAAGGAGTCGTCGAAGACGAGGATCGCCGGGTTGTGCACGATCGCCCGGGCGATGGCGAGACGCTGGCGCTGGCCGCCGGACACGTTGGTGCCGCCCTGGGCGATGCGCGACTCGAGGCCGCGGTCCATCTCCTCGACGAAGTCGCGGCCCTGCGCGATCTCGAGCGCGTGCCACAGCTCGTCGTCGGTCGCGTCCTCCCGGCCGAAGCGGAGGTTGGAGGCGACGGTTCCGGCGAAGAGGAAGGGGCGCTGCGGCACGAGCCCGATGCCCCGCCAGAGGGTGTCGAGGTCGGCCCGGCGCACGTCGACGCCGCCCACGGAGACGCTGCCCGCGGTGACGTCGAAGAGCCGCGGAATCAGCGAGACCAGCGTGGTCTTGCCCGCGCCGGTGGAGCCGACGATGGCGACCGTGTCGCCCGGCTCCGCGGCGAAGCTGATGCCGGAGAGCACCGGCTGCTCGGCGCCCGGGTAGGTGAAGCCGGCGTCGTCGAAGACGACGGACCCGGGCTCGGAGAAGCGGGAGACGGGATCGCTCGGGCGGATGAGGGTGGTCTCGCTGGCGAGGACCTCGCTGATGCGCTCGGCCGAGACCGCCGCACGCGGGATCATGATCGTCATGAAGGTGGCCATCAGCACGCCGCCGAGGATCGCCCCGATGTACTGCATGAAGGCGAACAGGGTGCCGATCTCGATGTCGCCGTTGTCGACGCGGATGCCGCCGAACCAGATGACCCCGACCACGGTGACGTTGAGCACCAGCATGGCGAGCGGGAACAGCAGCACGAACAGCGAGCCGACGCGCTTGCCGACGTCCATGATGTCGTAGTTGGCGACGCCGAAACGCTCCTCCTCGATCTTCTCGCGCACGAAGGCGCGCACCACCCGGATGCCGGTCAGCTGCTCGCGCATGATGCGGTTCACCGCGTCGATGCGCGTCTGGTAGAGCCGGAACAGCGGCACCATCCGGGAGATGATCACGCCCGCGATGAGCAGCAGCAGCGGCACGGCCACCGCGATGATCCAGCTGAGCCCAACGTCTTGACGCAGCGCCATCACCACGCCGCCGATCGAGAGCAGCGGCGCGGAGACCAGCATGGTGGCGCCCATCATGGCGAGCATCTGCACCTGCTGCACGTCGTTGGTGTTGCGGGTGATCAGCGAGCCGGCGCCGAACTGCGACACCTCGCGCTCCGAGAAGGCGCTCACCTTCTCGAAGACGCCGTTGCGGATGTCGCGGCCCATCTGCATTGCGGCCCGCGCGGCGAAGTAGGTGGCGATGATGGACGCGGTGATCTGGCCGAGCGAGATGCCCAGCATCAGCAAGCCCGTGGACCAGATGAAGTCGACGTCACCGGTTGCGACACCCCGGTCGATGATGCTCGCATTGAGGGTGGGCAGATAGAGCGAGGCGAGCGCGGCCGCGAACTGGAAAGCGAGCACCCCGGCCAGGTGACGGCGATAGGGCTTCAGGTAGCGAGAGAGCAGTTTCACCAGCATGGGGGAGATCTCCGAACCGCGACGACGAGGGGGAATGGCTTTCATGTTACTCACGGCCACCGACAACTGTAGGACCAGGGAAGGACGACCACAATGAGCATCGAACCGACCGGACGGCGGGAGACCAGGGGCTTCGGGGAGGCCGTGGTCTTCGACCGCCGTTTCTCGACGACCATCGACGAGGTGTGGGCGTCGGTCACCGAATCCGACCGCCTGCAGCGCTGGGTCGGCGTGTGGGAGGGCGATCCGGCCTCGGGCGGGGTCGTGTTCCGCATGACCGCCGAGGGCGATGATGTCCCGCCGGAGGCGGTGACGATCCACGAGTGCGCCGCGCCCCGCACGCTGCGGATGCGGATCGGCGGGCGGGACGACGAAGCGGATGCCGGGGAGCTCGAGCTCACACTCAGCGAGGCCGGGGGCACGACGACTCTCACCTTCGCGCAGTCCGCGGCGAGCGACCACCCCGTCGCCGACGTCGCGCCCGGCTGGGAGTACTACCTCGACCGCCTCGTCGTCGACCTCGACGGCGGCGACCCCGCGTCCGTCGACTTCGCGGACTACTACCCCGCGATGTGCGAGCACTACCGCGCGATGTTCGAGGAGGGCTAGAGGGCGCTCCGCAGCCAGGCCTCGATGCCGCCGATGTGCACGGTGAGCGCGGCGCGGGTCAGCTCCGGGTCGTGGTTGCGCAGCGCCTCGAGAATGGCCGCGTGCTCCGAGAGGGTGCGCGCCGTCGAGTGCGCCTGGGTGATGCCCCGCCAGATGCGGGCCCGCACGGTGGAGCTCGACATGCCGTCGAGCAGGCTGGAGAGGTAGGAGTTTCCCGCGGCCTCGCAGATGAGCCGGTGGAACTCGAGGTCGTGCACCACGAGGTCCTCCACGGAGGTGGTCTCGTCGACGGCGGCGAGCGACGCCTCGAGCACCCCGAGCTGCTCGTCGCTGATCCGGGCGGCGGCGATCCCCGCGGCGTGCGGTTCGAGCACCCGCCTCACCTCGAAGATCTCGATGACCGAGGAGTCCTGGTGCAGGTCGATGACGAACGACATCGCCTCGAGCAGCAGGTTCGGCTCGAGGCTGGTCACGTAGGTGCCGTCGCCGCGCCGCACGTCGAGCACGCGGATCATCTCGAGCGACTTCACCGCCTCGCGCAGCGAGTTGCGCGAGAGGCCGAGCCGCTCGCTGAGTTCCTTCTCGGGCGGCAGTTTCTCGCCCGGGCCCAGCTCTCCCGACACGATCATGGCCTTGATTGTGGAGATCGCCTCGTCGGTCACGGCCATGGCGGTCAGTCTATCGTCGCGGGGAACTCGAACTCGGTGACGGATGCCGCCAGCATCTCGGCGCCGGAACCCGGCAGGCGCGGGGCCCAGTAGCGACCGTCGTGCACGTCCACCGGCTCCACGAAGTGCTCGTGCAGGTGGTCGACGAACTCGATCATGCGGCCGTCGGTGGTCGTGGACACGGCCAGGTAGTCGAACATCGCGAGGTGCTGCACGATCTCGCAGAGTCCGACGCCGCCGGCGTGCGGGCACACCGGCACCCCGAACTTGGCCGCCAGCAGGATGATCGCGATGTTCTCGTTGACCCCGGCGACCCGGGTCGCGTCGATCTGCAGCACCTGCAGCGCGTCGGCCTGCAGGAACTGCTTGAACATGACTCGGTTGGCGCCGTGCTCCCCCGTCGCGACGGGGGTCGGCGCGATCGCCGCGGCGATGGCCGCGTGGGCGAGCACGTCGTCGGGATTGGTGGGCTCCTCGACCCAGGCGAGGTCGAACTCGGTCAGCTCGTTGATCCAGTCGATCGCCTCATCGCGGTCCCAGCGCTGGTTGGCGTCGATGGCGATGCGGATGTCGGGACCGACCGTCTCGCGCGCGATCCGGAGACGACGGACGTCGTCCGCCCGGTCGGCTCCCACCTTCAGCTTGATCTGCTGGAACCCCTCGGCGACGGCCTCCCGGCTGAGCCGGACGAGCTTCTCGTCGGAGTAGCCGAGCCAGCCGGGGGTGGTCGTGTAGGCGGGGAAGCCGTCGGCGAGGAGGGCCGCTTCGCGCTCGGCGCGCCCCGGCTCGGCGGCGCGCAGGATCTCGAGCGCCTCGTCGCGGGTGAGCGCGTCGGAGAGGTAGCGGAAGTCGACCAGGTCGACGAGCTCCTCGGGGGTCAGCCGGGCCAGCAGCTGCCAGAGCGGGAGTCCCTCGCGCTTGGCGCGCAGATCCCACAGGGCGTTCACGGCCGCGCCGATGGCCATGTGCATCACGCCCTTCTCCGGCCCGAGCCAGCGCAGCTGCGAGTCGTAGACCAGCTCGCGCCAGAGACCGCCGAGGTCGGCGAGCGCCGCCTCGACGTCGCGCCCGAGGAACCAGGGGGCGAGCGAGCGGATCGCGGCGACCTCCACGTCGTTGCCCCGGCCGATCGTGAAGACGAAGGCGTGCCCGTCGAGCGCGTCCCCGGCGTCGGTGACCACCCGCAGATAGGCGGCCGAGTAGTCGGGATCCGGGTTCATCGCGTCGGATCCATCCAATGACTGGGATGTGGGGAAGCGCACATCGCTCGTCTCGAATGCGATGATCTTGCTCATGGTGCTCCTTCGGGCTACGGTGGTGTCGAGCCTAAACATCCGATGTCTGCGCGTCAACACGGATGGCCACGGCCCCCGCATTCAAGGAGGAATACAGATGAAGCTTGCGCGACTCGGCACGGTCGGCGAAGAGATCCCGGTACGCATCGACGGGGACACCGTCTACGACCTGCGCGGAATCGTCACCGACTTCGACGGCGGGTCGCTCTCGCCGGAGTCTCTCCGCACCATCGCCGCCGCGCATCCGCCCGTTCTCGAGGGCGCGTCCGAACTGCGCATCGGCGCCCCGATCGTGCGGCCGAGCGCCATCATCTGCATCGGCATGAACTACGCGGCGCACGCGGCCGAATCCGGATCGAAGCCGCCCACCATCCCGATCATGTTCCTCAAGACCCCGAACACCGTCGGCGGGCCGAACGACGCGGTCGACATCCCGAAGCTGAGCACCAAGACCGACTGGGAGGTCGAGCTCGGCATCGTCATCGGAACCCGCGCCCTCTACCTCGACTCCCCCGCCGACTCGGCCGCGCACATCGCGGGCTACCTCGTTGCGAACGACCTCTCGGAGCGCACTTTCCAGCTCGAGGAGTCGGGCGGGCAGTGGAGCAAGGGCAAGTCCTCGCCGGGCTTCAGCCCGCTGGGCCCGTGGCTCGTCACCGCCGACGAGGTCGACGCCGGCAACCTGCGCCTGCGCAGCTGGGTGAACGGCGAACCCCGCCAGGACTCCTCGACCGCCGACCTCATCTTCGACGTCGACTACATCGTCTGGCACCTGAGCCAGTACCTCGCGCTCGAGCCGGGCGACGTCGTTCTCACCGGGACCCCCGAGGGCGTCGCGCTCTCCGGACGGTTCCCGTACCTGACGAGCGGCGACGTCGTCGAGATCGAGATCGAGGGCCTCGGCCGCCAGCGCCAGGTCTTCGGCCAGGCCTGATCGGCCGACCACACGTGAACACGAGCAAGGGAGCCACTGTGAGCAAGGAATTCGACGGACTGGTCGCGATCGTAACGGGGGGCGCGTCGGGAATCGGCGCGGCCGTCGTGAGCCGGCTGCTCGAGGGAGGGGCGCGCGTCGCCGTGCTCGACCTGAACATCGCGGGCGCGAACGAGGCCGCCTTCGCCGTGCGCGCCGACGTGGGAGACCGCGCCTCGGTCGTCTCGGCCGTCGACGCGGTCGCGGCGGAGCTCGGCGGCATCGACATCGTCGTGAACAACGCGGGCATCGGCGCCCAGGGCACGGTCGCCGACAACGACGACGACGAGTGGGCGCGGGTGCTCAGCATCAACGTGACGGGCATGGCGCGGGTCAGCACCGCCGCGCTCCCCTACCTGCGGGAGTCCGACGCGGCCGCGATCGTGAACACCTCGTCGATCGCGGCGACCGCCGGGCTGCCGGCCCGCGCGCTCTACAGCGCGTCGAAGGGCGCCGTGCTGTCGCTGACGCGCGCGATGGCGGTCGACCACCTCCGCGAGGGCATCCGCGTCAACTGCGTCAACCCGGGCACCGCGGACACCCCCTGGGTCGGGCGCCTGCTCGACTCCGCGGTCGATCCCGCGGCCGAGCGCGCGGCCCTCGCCGCCCGCCAGCCGCACGGACGCCTCGTCGAGCCGAGCGAGATCGCCGAGGCCGTCGCGTACCTCGCCAGCCCGCGCAACCGCTCGACCACGGGCACCAGCATCGCCGTCGACGGCGGGATGCAGGAGCTGCGGATCCGTCCGCAGCAGTAGACGACAAGGAACCAGAGGACACGCAATGAAGCGCATCGCCCAGCTCGTGGGACTCCGCCCGGAGAAGCGGGAGGAGTACCTGCGCCTGCACGCCGCAGTGTGGCCGGGAGTCGAGGCCCGGCTCTCGGCCAGCAACATCAGCAACTACTCGATCTTTCTGTTCGGCGACCAGCTGATGTCGTACTTCGAGTACCTCGGCGACGACTTCGAGGCGGACATGGCGCTCATCGCCGCCGACCCGGAGACTCGGGAGTGGTGGAGCCACACCGACCCCTGCCAGGTGTCGCTGCCCGGCACGCCCGAGGGCGAGATCTGGGCCACCGCCGACGAGGTCTGGCACCTCGCATGAGCCCCCACACCGACAACGACGCGGCCAGCACCGCCCCGGCCAGCACCGCCCCGGGAGAAACCATGCGCGAGCGCACCGTCTTCGCGACCGACCTGAGGCTCACCGAGCTCGCCTTCGGCGCGGCCAGCCTGGGCAACCTCTACACGGAGACGAGCGATGACGACGCCGCCGCAGCCGTCTCGCAGGCCTGGGCCAGCGGCATCCGCTATTTCGACACCGCTCCGCACTACGGCCTCGGGCTCTCCGAACGGCGCCTCGGCGCGGCGCTCGCGCGGTTCCCCCGCGGCGAGCTCGTGATCTCGAGCAAGGTCGGGCGGCTCATCGTGCCCAACGAGAACCCCACCGAGTGGGACGACCAGGGCTTCGCCGTTCCCGGCACTTTCCGGCGGGAGTGGGACTTCAGCTACGACGGCGTGATGCGCTCGGTCGAGGCCTCGCTCGAGCGCCTCGGCACCGACTACCTCGACATCCTCTACCTGCACGACCCCGACATCTCGGGCATCGACGACGCCATCGGCACCGGGGCCGCCGCCCTCACCCGCTTGCGCGACGAGGGCGTCGTGACCGCCGTGGGCATCGGGTCGAACTCCGCGGAGGCGGTGGCGACCGCATTCCGCGAGACGGACATCGACCTCGCCATGCTCGCCGGCCGTTACACGCTGCTGGAGCAGGACGGCGCGGACGAGGTCTTCGAGGCCGCCGGCGAGCGCAGCATCGTGGCCGTTGGCGTCTTCAACTCCGGCCTGCTCTCCCGCCCCCGGCCCGCGCCCGGTGCGATGTACAACTACGAACCGGCCCCGCAGAGCGTGCTCGAGCGGGCGAACCGGCTCGCCGACGTCGCGGAGGCGCACGGCGCGACCCTCCCCCAGGCCGCGATGGCGTTCCCGCTGCGCTCCCCGCGGGTGGCGAGCATCCCGATCGGCATGCGCACCGCGCAGCACGTCCTCGACAATGTCGCGCTCTACGAACAGGCTCCTGCACACTCGCTCTGGGCCGGACTGCGCGACGCCGGGCTGCTCGGCTGAGCAGTCCGGCGTCGGGCGGCCCGGCGCCGCTCAGGCCACCGGCAGCTCGGCGTGGATCAGGCGGATGACGCTCTGGCTCATCGAGTCGTAGTCGTGCGTGTTCTGAACGTCGCCGCTGATCGCGAAGCGGTCCATCACCACGATGCGGTCGGCGAGCGTGATCATCTCGGCGAGGTCGCTCGAGATGAGCAGGATCGCCAGGCCGTCGTCGGCGAGCTTCCAGATGAGGTCGTAGAACGCCCGCTTCGTGCGCACGTCGATCCCCACGGTCGGCTCGTCGATGATCAGGATCTGGGTCTTCGCGGCCAGCCACTTGGCCAGTGAGACCTTCTGCTGGTTGCCGCCGCTGAGCTGCCCGGCGAGCTGCTCCTGGGAGGAGATGCGGATGTCCAGGTCGCGCACGTAGGACTCGACCAGTTCGCGCTCCCTCCTCCCACTCACGTACCCGAGGGTCTTCTCGAGCGTCGACCACACCGTCACCGCGATGTTGCGCGTGATGGACTGCTCGAGGAAGACCCCCTCCTCCTTGCGGTTCTCCGTGACGTAGCCGATCCGGTACTTCTGCAGCGCCTGCCGCACCGAGCGGATCGACGCCTGCTCGCCGTGCACCAGGAGCTCTCCCGTGGTGATGCGCTCGAGTCCGAGGATCGCGCGGGCGAGCTCGGTGCGCCCGGCCCCGACGAGGCCGTACAGGCCGAGGATCTCCCCGGCGCGCACGTCGAGGCTCACCTCGTGGTGGCCGGCCGTGGTGTTCACACTGCGCAGCTCGAGCACCGGCGGCGCCGAGCGGTCGATGCTGCGCTGCGGCACCTCGAGGCTCGCCAGCGAGCGGCCCACCATGATGTCGACGATCTCGTCGCGCGAGTGGTTCGCCAGCGGCTCCGAGGAGAGCACCGACTTCCCGTCGCGCAGCACCGTGACGGTGTCGCAGTGCGCGTACACCTCCTCGAGCTTGTGGCTCACGAACAGGATCGCGGCGCCCTCGTCTTTGAGCCGCGCGACCACGCGGAACAGCCGGTCGGCCTCGTTCCCGCTGATCGACGCCGTCGGCTCGTCGAGCAGCAGCACCCGGGTCTCCGTGTACAGGCCGCGCGCGATCTCCACGAGCTGCGTCTGTGCGGACGACAGCTCGGCGATCGGGGTGTCCGGGTCGAGATCGAGGTCGAGCATGGCCAGGCACCGACGGGCCTCGGAGCGCACGGTCGTCCAGTCGATGCGGCCACCGCGCAGCGGCATCCGCGACATGACGATGTTCTCGCCCACCGTGAATCCGCGGATCACGTTGCGCTCCTGGTGCACGACCCCGACGCCCGCCGCCATCGCCGCCGTCGGGCTGGAGATGTCGGTGACGAGGCCGCCGATGCGGATCTCGCCGTCGTCGGCCCGGTGCGCCCCGGTGAGGATCTTGATGAGCGTCGACTTGCCGGCGCCGTTCTCGCCGAGCAGGGCGTGCACCTCGCCGCCCGCCAGCCGGAGGGTGACGTTGTCGAGCGCCTTGACGCCCGGGAAGCTCTTCGAGACGCCTCTGGCCTCGAGTGCGAGTTCGGTCACTGGGCGACTCCTGTCGTTTCGGTGGGTTGCACGGGCTGCGGGGCCAGGGCGCGAGCGGCTCCCGCCCGGCGGGCGTCGCGCACCTCGCGCGCCCGGCCGAGGGCCACCGTGCCGAGCACGACGGCGCCGACGACGAAGTTGACCCAGGCGGGCGCCAGCTGGAACTCGGCCCGGCCGGAGTCGACCAGGCGCACGACGGAGGCCGCGAGGGTGGTGCCGAGGATGGCGACCGACCCGCCGGTGAGCGAGACCCCGCCGATGATCGGCGCCGCGAAGCTCGACAGCAGCCAGTCGCCTCCGACGCTCTGGTTGACACCGGAGAGGGTGGCCAGGCTGATGAACGCGGCCACACCGCAGAGCAGGCCCGACGCCGCGTGGGCGACGATGACGCTGCGGTCGTTGGAGATGCCGGCGAGGGTCGCCGCGTGCGGGTTGTCGCCGCTGGCGAGCAGCCGGCGCCCGCCGACGCTGTGGTTGAAGGCGAGGGAGACGAGCACCGCCACCGCGACAGCGATGAGGAACACGACGGGGATGCCGAGAACGGTGGCCCGGCCGATGCCGGAGACGAACTCCCAGTTGCGCGACGACACGGTGCGCGTGCTCACCACCGCGTACTGCGCGCCCGACAGGATCGTCATGGTGGCGAGCGTCACGATGAAGCCGTTGATGCGGGTCACGACCACGAGCCAGCCGTTGACGAAGCCGGCTGCCGCGCCGACGGCGAGGGCCACCAGCACCCCGAGCACGTCGGGCACTCCCAGGTCGGCCATCATCACGCCGGCGAGGCAGGCCGCGAAGCCGCCGATCGATCCGATGGCCAGGTTGAGCTGCCCCACGGAGATGGTGATCATCTGGGCGAGCCCGATGAGGATCGGCACCGCGAGGAACTGGAAGAAGGTGCGCACCGAGACGGGGCTGAAGAAGTTGCCCCCGGAGGTCACCCCGAGCAGGGCCACGCCGAGCACGATGATCACGGCGAGGGTGAGGTTCTGCGACTTGGTGAACGCGGTGAACTGGCGTCTCATCGGGAGACCTCCTTGTCGCCCTCGACGCGCTGGGCGGCGGGCTGGTCGGCGGGCGGTTGGTCGGCGGGCGGCGGCTCGGCTGCCGAGCGGGGCGCACGCCGCCCCCGGATGTCGCGGATGCGGTCGGAGGAGAGGGCGATCAGCAGGATCAGCCCGAGCAGCACGTTGAGGCTCTCGATGCCGAAGCCGAACAGCTCGAGCCCCTTGCGGATGAGGAGGGCCAGGGTGATGCCGAGGAAGGTGCCGGTGATCGACACGTAGCCGCCGGCGAGGAGCGTGCCGCCGAGGATCGGCCCGACGAAGGACTGGAGCATGAACTCGTCGCCGATCGACGGGGTGAACGAGCCGATGCTGGCCGCGAGCAGGAAGCCGGCGAAGGCCGCGAGGGTGCCGGAGAGGGCGTGAACGATGACGATGCGGCTGCCGGTGGCGACGCCCGAGAGCTTGGCCGCCTTCTCGTTGCTGCCGGTGACGAGCAGCTCGCGCCCCAGCCGGGTGCGGGTGTAGAGGTAGCCGATGAGCAGCATGGTGATCAGCGCGGCGATCGAGATGATCGGCACGGAGTCCGTGCCGCAGTAGCCGAGCACGCAGACCGAGTCGAAGCTCTCCCGACCGAGGAAGTCGAAGCCGTCCGGCTTCGCGGTGAACGCGACCGCGGGGCTCAGCCACTGGTACACCGTCGGGACGAGCCCGATGAGCGCGAAGCTCATCGCGAGCGTGACGATGAAGGAGTTCACCCCGGTGCGGGCGATGATCCACCCGGTGAGGGCCCCGATGGCCGCTCCGGCGAGCAGCCCGGCCAGCAGGCCCACGACCAGCGGCATCTCGAAGAGCTGGAAGGCGATGCCGGAGACCATCGCGCCGAACGACGCCATCTGGCCGACGGCGATGTTCATGTGGCCGACGGAGAGCACGACCATCTGCGCCAGCCCGACGATGGTGAAGATCGAGATGCTGGTGATCAGCGGGGCGATCACGAAGGGTCCGTTGAAGAACGCCGGCTTGGCGGCTCCGAAGATCACGACGAGCGCCGCGATGATGATCACCAGGAAGAAGCGCGGGGTGGCGACGAAGCGCAGCACGTTCATGCGGTCCTCCTGTTCTCGATCTCGTCGGCGTTCCAGTCGATGCCGAGGCCCGGCGTCGTCGGCGCCCAGGCGCGCCCGTTCTCCACCCGCATCTCGCTGGTGGTGATGGCGCGCAGCTGCGGGATGTGCTCCACGTAGCGCCCGTTCGGCACGGCGGCGGTGAGGCTCACGTGCAGCTCCATGAGGAAGTGCGGGCACACGGCCACGTTGAAGGTCTCCGCCAGGTGCGCCACCTTCAGCCACGGGGTGATGCCGCCGATGCGGGCCACGTCGACCTGCACGATGCCCGCGGCCCCGCGCTCCAGGTACTCACGGAACTGCATCGCCGAGTACATGGACTCGCCGACCGCGATCGGGATGCTGGTGGACCGTGCGAGGCGCACGTGCCCGGCCACGTCGTCGGCCGGCAGCGGCTCCTCGAGCCAGAACAGGTCGACCTCCTCGAAGGCGCGGGCGCGCCGGATCGCCTCCGCCGAGGTCATCGACTGGTTGGCGTCGACCATGATGTCCATGCGGTCGCCCACCGCGGCCCGCACCGCGCGCAGCCGCTCGAGGTCTTCGACGACGTTCGGCTTGCCCACCTTGAGCTTGATGCCGGGCCACCCCGCGTCCTTCGATGCGATGGCACCGGCCACGAGCTCGTCGGCGGAGAGGTGCAGCCAGCCGCCCTCGGTGTCGTACAGCGGAACATCGGGACGGAAGCCGCCGGCCACCTCCCACAGCGGGGCGTCCGCCCTCCTGCACTTCAGGTCCCAGAGCGCCGTGTCGACCGCGGCGAGGGCGAGCGACGTGATGGCGCCGGTCGTGGTGGACCGGGTCGAGGCGAAGAGGTCCATCCAGATGCCCTCGATGCGCGCGGCGTCCTGTCCCACGAGTCGGGGAGCGAGGTGGTCGCGCAGCATCGACAGCACCGCGCGACCCCCCGTTCCGATCGTGTAGGCGTAGCCGATGCCCGTGAGCCCGTCGTCGGTGTCTATCTCGGCGAAGACCGTCTCCTGTTTTATGAAACTCTGCACGGCATCCGTTCGAACGGTCTCCACTTCGAGATCGACGAGGTAGGCGCGCGCGGCGGTGATTGTGGGCATGGCTGACCTTTTCGTATTCAGTTGTGGCGGTATTACTTGCAGTCGAGCAGCGAGTCGTCGAACTGCTTCTTGAGGTCCTCCGAGGCCGCTGTGCGCTCGTCGTCGTAGCTGTCGACGTTCTCGGTGGTGACGATGAACGACCCGGAGTCGATGGTGACGCCGGGGTCCTTCATGGTGCAGCTGCCGGTGGCGAGCTCGCTCAGCACGTAGCTGCCGACGTAGGCCTGGCCGACCGGGTTCTGTGCGACGGTCGCGTAGACCGAGCCGTCCTTGATGGCCTCGAGGATGGTCTCGTCGTCGTCGATCGCCACGAGCTTGATGTCGAGCCCCGACTCCTTCACCGCGGTGGCCGCCGCGACGGCGGGGTTGTAGGCGGTCGACACCATGCCGCCGATCTCGTTGCCCTTCGAGGCGAGCAGGTCGGCGACGGCCTTCTGGGCCGTGGTGAGGTCGACGTCGATGTCGGTGACGTCGGGCAGCAGGGTCACCGCGCCGTTGGTCTCGTCGACGGCCTTCTTCACGCCGGCGATGCGGCGCTGCGTGTTCGAGTCGGTGTTGTTGCCGGTGAGGTGCGCGAGCACGCCCGTGCCGTTCATCGCCTCGATCGCGGCGACCGCGGCCTTGTAGGCCGCCGCCTCCACGTCGGTGGAGAGGCAGAAGTCGGCCTCGTTCACGTCGCCGGCCGGGCAGGAGCCGAGCGATCCGACGGCGATGTCGTTGTCTTTGAGCCGCTTGAACGTGGCGTTGATGTCGGTGGGCGAGACCCCGAAGATGCCGAAGGCGTTGTAGCCGTTGGCCACCAGGGAGTTGACGACGTCGTTCTCCTTGGTCTGGTCCCAGCCGGCCGTCTCGTTGAAGGTGACGTCGCCGAGCTCGAAGTCGGTCTTCGCCTGCTCGCCCGCCTCGATCCACGGCTGGAAGTAGGGGTGCGCGCCGCCGGGGATCAGCGCGATCTTCACCGCGTCGAATCCGATGGTCTCGCCGGACTCGCCCGCGGCCGGCGCCTTGGTGCAGGCCGACAGCCCGATGGCCAGTGTCGCGACCGCGACGACGGCGAGGGAACGAACAATGCTGTGTCTCATCTTTGAGCCTCCGTTATGGAATATTGAAGATCCTATAGGATCTATCAGCGACTAGGCTTGGCCATATCGGGAGAAATGTCAAGCCATCCCGGTACGAGCAGATCGGAGAGGCCGTGGACGACGCCGGCGCCACCCGCCTCGTCTTCGCCAGCATGCCGCCGCGCCAGGCCCTGGCCGACGAGGTGTACTCGCGCCTGCGCACGCTCATCATGGAGAGCTCGATCCCGCCCGGCCAGCGCATCAACATCGAGGACGTGGCCCGCCAGCTCGACGTCTCCCCCACCCCGGTGCGCGAGTCGCTCGCCCGGCTCGAATCCGACGGCCTCGTCGACAAGCTCCCGCTGAAGGGCTACCGCACCACGGAGCTGCTCGGCCGCGAGGCGATCGACGAGCTCTACGAGCTGCGCCTGCTGCTCGAGCCGCACACCGCCGCCCGCGCGGCCGCGCACATCACGTCGGACGGCGCTGCCCGGCTGCGCGCGGAGATGTCCGCCGCATCCGCCTCATCGGAGTACTCCTCGTACCAGGAGCTGTCCAGCCACGACGTGCGCCTGCACGACCTGGTCTTCGAGCTCGCCGGCAACGAGACCATCCGGCAGGCCTACGCGCGCACCCACTGCCACCTGCACATCTTCCGGCTCTCCTACCGGGGCACCTTCGGCGCGCACACCCTCGACGAGCACCGGCACCTGGTCGACGCCGTGGCCGCCGGCGACGAGCTCGGGGCCGAGCGGGCGATGCGCGAGCACGTGGAGGCCTCGCGGGTGCGGGTCGTCTCCGAGTTCCCCGCCGGATAGCGTTCGCTCAGCGCACCACGTCGTAGACGGCCTTGGTGATGCCGTTCGAGTACACCTCGTGCTCCACGAGGTCGAGCTTCTGCACGGTCGTGGCCTCGGCGTCGAACAGCCGCTTCCCCGCGCCCAGCAGCAGCGGGAAGACCAGCAGGTGGTAGCGGTCGACGAGCCCAGCCGCGGCGAGCGCCTGGGCCAGCGTCGCGCTGCCGTGCACGAGGATGCTGCCGCCCTCGCCCTCCTTGAGCGCGGCCACCTCGTCGAGCGAGCGCAGCACCGAGGTGTTGTTCCACTCCGGGTTCTCGAGCGTGGTCGAGACCACGTACTTGGGCATGGCGTTGTACTCGGCGAACTCGTCCATGGTGGGCCAGACCGGGGCGAACTCGTCGTAGCTGACGCGGCCCAGCAGCAGCGCGGTCGCCGCGAGCTGCTCGGTGCCCTTCATCTCGTAGGCGGCGGCGTCGAACTCCACCCGCTTGAAGGTCCAGCCGGCCTGCGGGTGCGGGCCGTTGCCGGGCGAGTCGATGACACCGTCGAGGGTGATGAACTCGGTGACGATGAGCTGGCGCATAGGGAGGTCTCCAATCGATAAGCGGATGCGGTACCCACTATTGCGCCGAAAGGTCGCCGCCGCATCGGCCAGGCCGATTAACCGCGCACGCCGCCCGGGTCGTCGAGCGACCCGGGCGGCGTTCTCCCGACCGTGCGGGACTCCCGCGCGGGGACTAGGCCGCGCGGCGGCGGCGCAGCAGCAGGAGCGCTCCCGCGGCGAGCAGCAGCCCGGCGAGGCCGGCGGGCAGCGCGAGGTCGGCTCCCGTGCGGGCGAGGGCCCGGGCCTGCGCGGCGTCGCTCGGATCCGACGCGGCGGGGGCCGTGCCGCCCGCGTCGCCGCCGGTGCCGGGGGTCGCGACCGGCCCGTCGCCGTCGCCGGGCGCCGGCGCCTGCACGGCCGCCAGACGGTAGGAGACGGCGATCGGGTTCGGCGCCTTGGTCGCGTCGAGCGCCGATCCCGAGGTGTAGAACCAGCCGCGGATCGCGGGGTTCAGGTAGTCGAGGTACTCGGCGGGGAACGACGACGCGTGCGTGGCTCCGGAGGGGTCGACGTACGCGCGTCCGACGAAGTCGGGGCTGCGCACGAAGGACACCGTGTCGCCGTCGACCGCGACGGCACCCGCCGCGAAGGTGACGACCTCGACGCGGGTGAAGCCGCCGCTGGTCTGGTCGGCGGCGACCGACCAGGCCGTGTCGAAGGTGATCGCGCCCGAACCGTCGGCACGCACCGAGAGCACCGGGTTGCCGAAGGTCATCGTCACCTCGGGCGCGAGGCCCGGGTAGGGCTGGAACTGGAATCCGTCGGACCAGGCGATCTGCGCCGTGCCGCTGGCCGCATCCGCCCACCCCGTTCCGTCGCTGAAGGCGAGCACCCGCTCGGCGTCGCGGCCGGTGGTGCCGAAGAGGGTCGTCGACCACTCCTTGGCGTAGTCGGAGAACGACCAGCTGAACGAGTTGTCGCTCGTCGCCACGGCCGTGGCGGGCGCCTCGGCGAGCGCCGGACGGGCGGGGCCTGGCCAGACGCCGTTCTGCGGCTCCTCGGGAGCGGGAGCGTCCTGGCCGGGCGCGGGCTCGCGCACGGTCGCGGGGGCGACGTCGCCGGCGCGGTCGATGATGCTGATGCGGGCGGTGCCGTAGGGGTGGCTGACCAGGACACGGTCGTTCGCCTCGGAGACGGCGAGCGCCCAGACGTCGGCGTTCGCGGTGCCCGTGCCCTCGGTGATGCCGAGCGCCGAGAAGTCGACCGTGCTGCCGACGGTCCAGGTGGCGGGGTCGACGACGCTCAGCGTGTTCGAGAACCCGTTCGCGGCGTACACCTCGTGGGTCGTCTCGTCGACGGCGAGCTCGCGGGTGGTGTCGCCGAGCACGATCGGCGAGCCGATGTGCAGAGCGGTCGCGGTGTCGATGCTGATCAGCTTCGTCTCGGCCCAGTCGTCCTGCAGGCGGGGGTTCACGCCCACGTAGAGCGTGCCGAGGTTCTCGTCGAGCGCGAGGGTGGAGGGGCGGCCGCCGAGGGCCTCGCCGTCGTAGATCGAGGCGGTCACGGGGATGGCCACGTCGTTCAACCAGGTCTGCGTGAGCACGTTGAACGCGGTGATGACGCCGACCCGGCCCTCCGCGATCCAGAGCAGCTTCGTGCGGGAGTCGTAGACGGCGTCCTTGAGCAGCGGGTAGGCCTCGGCGGAGATCGCCACCTCGGCGCTGACCGCGGAGGTGGCGGGGTCGACCGTGGTGACGCCGTCGCCCAGCACGTAGACCTGTCCGGACTCCTCGTTCACCTCGAGGCCGACGGGGTAGGTGGGAACCCCGCTGATGACCTTCTTCACCGTCGAGGTGGCGGTGTCGACGACGGTGAGCTCGCCGCTGCGGTAGTGCAGCACGTACAGCTCGTGGCGCGCCGGGTTCACGGCGAGCGACGCGGGCTCCTCGCCGGCGAGCTCGATGGGCTGCGCGGCGACCTCGCCCGTGCTGGTGGTCATCCACTGCACCGCTCCCGGGGTTCCCGAGCCCCGGTCGACGATGGAGTAGGTGCGGTCGGCGGAGTCGTCGACCGCGATGCTCCTGGCGAGATCGCCGACGGCGACGGTGGCCGCGACGGCGAACGCGCGCGGTTCGATCACGGCCGCGCCGGCGGCGGGCGAGGCGAACAGGGCGCCGGCGGCGAGGGCGCCGACCAGCGCCGTGCCGGCGAGGGTGTGTCGAAGGGGGTGACGGTGGTTCATCAGTCTCCTGGGCATGGCTCCGCTGTGGGCAGCAGCGCCGGGAGAACCGGCGGCGGACCACGGGGAGGAGGAAGGGTGTCGTCGCGATTGCGACTTAGGCAAGCCTACCCTTAACGAAACTCATCGCGGCGACGGGGCCTGCACGACGGCCCTCGCGGTCGCGCCGGGCGCGGTCGTAGTGTCGTCGCATGCGTGAACTCGTGTACTACGTCGCCACCAGCCTCGACGGCTGCATCGCCGGGCCGAACGGGGAGACGGACGCCTTCCCCATGGAGGGCGACCACATGGCCGCGTTGTCGACCACGTACGCCGACGCCGTGCCGACCCACGTCGCATCCGCTCTCGGCATCGAGCCGACACGCGCCGTCTTCGACACGGTGCTGATGGGCTGGACCACCTACCGGGTGGCCGCCGACGTGGGGATCGCGAGCCCCTACGCGCACCTCAGGCAGTTCGTGTTCTCGAGGTCTGACCGGCCCGCCGTCGAGGGCGTCACGATCACCGCCGAGGAGCCGCGCGAGGTCGCGCGGCGGCTGAAGGCGGAGTCGGGGTCCGCGGCGGTCTGGCTCTGCGGCGGCGGCTCGCTCGCCTCCGCGGTCGTGGACGAGATCGACCGCCTCGTGCTCAAGGTCAATCCGATCGTGCTCGGCGGCGGCATCCCGCTGTTCGGCGGCGCGGCGCTCGACCCGCGCCGTTTCGCCCTGGTGCGGAGCACGCCCTTCGAGTCGGGCGTGCTGGTGAACGAGTACCGGCGGGTGCTCTCGTCGGGCGCTGCGTGATCGGACGAGAGCGGTCGGTTGACCGACAGCGCCGCGCCGTTTCGACAGCGCCAGCCCGCGAGCGCGACTGCGCACTGCCGGATCGACGGCCCGAGCGCAACATCTTCGCCGAAATCCCTCCGCTCGGTAGTGTGCACTCAGGCGTCGGCTACGGGAGTTGCGTCTCGATGTCTACGGGGGAACTCTGATGCCACGAAAGCGGATGGCCGCTGTACTGCTCGTGCTGGCTCTCGCGGGGTGCACCGCGGCGCCCGGTCAGGCCGAGACCGTCCCGTCGTCGGACTCCGGCGCGGGATCGGCATCCGCTCAGAAGGAATTCGAGACGGAGCTGCGGCGCAAGCTCACCCTGCCGCCGATCCCGTCGTTCACCATCCCCACCGAACTGCTGTCGACCTCCGCCAGCCAGTCGATCGCCGACCAGATCGACGTGGCCCCCGGGCTCTACCAGGGCATCGCCGTGCTCGACGCCCGCTGCACCGCGGCCGGCGACGCGACCGCGTCCGACAGCGGCACACCCACGACCCCCACCACCCAGCACTTCGATGACGGCAGCACCAGCATCACCGTGGGCGCCGACGGCTCGGGCGTCTACGACGCACCGGGCGTGCACATCGCCGTCGCGGCCGACGGCTCCGGCGTCTACGACGACGGCGAGACGCGGCTGTCGGTCGCCGCCGACGGCTCCGGCACCTACGAGAAGGGCGAGGAGCGCTACACCGTGCAGGCCGACGGCTCCGGCTCGTTCAGCGACGCCGACTCGCGCATCTGGATCGACGGCGACGGCGGTGGCGGCTACAACGACGACGACACGAAGCTCTCGCTCGGCTCCTCCGGCACGGCCTACGAGGACGGCGACCCCGACCGCATCGCGGCCGTGCGCGCCGTGCTCGACGACGGCCTGCCGCTGTTCCCGGCCGTGCCCGCCGTCGAGGTGGTCGAGCCGACCGGCACGGTCTGCGGCACGGTGATCCGCCTCGACGCCAACCTCCTGTTCGACTTCGGCAGCGCCGCCGTGCCGCCCGAGGGCGAGCAGTACCTGCAGCGCGTGGCGGCACTGCTCACCGCGCTCGACTCCCCCCGCGCCCAGGTCAACGGGCATACCGACCAGGTCGGCGAAGCCGCGGCGAACCTGGCGCTGTCCGAGCAGCGCGCGACGGCGGTGCGCGACCTGCTCGTGCGCGCCGGCGTCGCGGCCGACTCGCTCGACGCCCACGGCCTCGGCGAGACCGAGCCGCTGCGCCCGGAGACGCTCGCCGACGGCAGCGACGACGCCGCAGCGCGCCAGCTCAACCGCCGGGTCGAGATCGTGCTGCTCGACTGAGTCCTACTTCACCGCGCCCGCCGCGAGCCCCGCGACGAGGTGCCGCTGCACCGCCACGAAGCCGATGAGCACCGGCAGCGAGACCACGATCGAGGCCGCCATCAGCTCGTTCCACAGCACCACGTTGCTGCTCGCGTAGGCCTGCAGGCCGATCGGCAGCGTGCGCGTCTGGTTGCTGGTGAGCACGGAGGCGAACAGCACCTCGCCCCAGGAGTTGATGAAGCAGTAGACGGCCACGGCGATGATCCCCGGCTTGGCGACGGGCACCAGCACGCGCAGGAGCGCGCCCATCCGCCCCGTCCCGTCGATCATCGCCGCCTCCTCGAGCTCGTGCGGGATCGCCTGGAAGTAGCCGGTGAGCATCCAGATCGAGACGGGCAGCGTGAAGGTCATGTAGGTGATCACGAGTCCCGCGTACGAGCCATTCAGCTGGATGCCGATGGTGCGCTGGATCTGCACGAAGATGAGGAACAGCGGGAGCAGGAACAGGATGCCGGGGAACATCTGCGTCGACAGCACCACCAGGCTGAAACTGCGGCGCCCGCGGAAGCGGAAGCGGCTCACCGCGTAGGCCGCGAGTACGGCGAGCACCACCGAGCCGGCGGTGGCGAGCGTCGTCACGATCAGGCTGTTGCGGAAGTACTCGAGCAGCGGCACCGTCCCCCAGATGTCCACGAACGGCTCGACGGTGATCGTGCTCGGCCACCAGGTGAACACGCCGCGCACGTCTTCGAGCGGTTTGACCGCCGTCGTGACGATCACGTAGAGCGGCACGGCCACGAAGACGGCGATGACGGTGAGCACCACACGGCGCAGCCAGATGAATCCGCGGGTCTCAATCATCGTCGTTCTTCCTGGGCATCACGAGGTGGATGTAGAACAGCGAGGCGATGAACAGCACGACGAGCAGCAGGGCGCTCACCGCGCTCCCCAGCCCGAAGTTCCAGTTGACGAACGAATGCTCGTAGATCAGGGGCGAGATCAGCCGCGCCGGTTCCGGGCTGTTCCGCCCGAACAGCACGTAGGGGATGCTGAACTGGTTGAACAGGAACAGCCCCATCACCAGCAGGAGCACGATGTTCGTCGGGCGGATCATCGGCAGGATCAGGCTGCGGAACTGGCGCCACAGCGAGGCGCCGTCGAGCGACGCGGCCTCGAAGACGTCGCCGGGTATCGACTGCATCGCCGCGAGCAGCATCAGGAAGGCGAAGGGCCACATCTGCCAGATCGACGCGACGATCAGCACGAAGAAGGAGTTCTCGCCGATGAGCCAGAACGGCCGCTCGTCGAGCACGCCGAGATCGTCGACCAGGATCTTGTTGACCATGCCGTCGCGCTGGTTGAACATGAACGCCCACGCGATCGTGCCGACGAACGCCGGCATGGCCCACGGGATGAGGAAGAAGGTGCGCAGGAACGCCCGCCCCTTCACCTTGGAGCTGAGGAACACCGCCGAGGCGATGCCGAGCGCCCAGCACGCCCCGAGCACGATGATCACGTACACGGTCGTGCGGAAGAAGCTGGTGTACAGCTGGCTCCCGATCGGGCCGTCGGGGTCGAGTCCGGCGATGAAGTTGTCGAGTCCGACGAAGGGCGCCCGGGTCCAGTTGCGGATGTTGATCTGGGTCAGGTGCGTGAAGGCCACCCACAGCCCGAGCAGCATCGGGACGATGTGGATGAGCAGCTCGGCGATGACCGCCGGGGCGATCAGCAGGTAGGCGAGCCGGTTGCCGGCCAGCAGGCTCGGCCGGGGCTTCTCGTGCAGCGGCGCGTGCGGCAGTGCGGCGTCGGGCGGGGCGTCGGTGATTCGCGTCATGGTGTCGACCAGGCGGGGGCCGGTTCAGCGGATGCCGGCCGGCCCCCGGATGGCTGGGTCAGCCTGCGGCCTCGAGCTGGCTCTGCACGTCCGCAAGCGCTGCGCTCACATCCGCTTCACTCACGCTCCCGCTCACCGCGGCCTGCCCGATCAGGGTGACGACGGCGGTGCCCAGCAGCGTCTCGGCCTGGCCGGTCGCACTGAACAGCGGGAACGGCTTCGAGTGCTCGGAGAGGATGACCTCGCGCACCGGGATGGTGGGGTCGGCCTCCTCGAGCGCCGGGTCGTCGTAGGCCGCGGTCACCACGGGCAGGGTGGAGAACTGACTGTTGAGGCCCACCTGCTCGTCGTCGCTGGTGAGGTACTTCACCAGCTCGAGCGAGTCCTCCCTCTGGTCGGTCTCGCTGAAGACGCCGATGTTGATGCCGGCGACCATCGACTGGATGTTCTCGCCGCCCTCCATGACCGGCACCTCGGCGACCTCCCAGTCGGTGAAGTCGAACTGCGCGAACTGGGCCATCGGGCTCTGGGTGATGATCATCGCCGATTTGCCGTCGATGAAGTCCTGGATGGCCCCGGCGCCCTCGGTGATCTCCGCGTCGCTGGGCGCCGCGATCGAGTTCACCTGGTTCACGTAGGTGTGCACCGCGGTCACCATGCCCTCGCTGTCGACCTGGGGCTCGCCGTCCTCGGTGAACCAGTCGGCACCCTCCTGCTGGCCGAGGATGAACGCCCAGTGCGATCCGACCTGCACCGAGGCGCCGGGGACCGAGGTCCCCCACTGGTCGATGGCGCCGTCGCCGTCGGTGTCGAGCGTCAGCTGCTTGCCGTACTCGAGGAACTCCTGATACGTCTTCGGCGGCTCGGTCAGCCCGGCCGCCGCGAACATCGACGGCTTGTAGAACAGCGAGTAGACGTTGCTGTACAGCGGCACGAAGGTGGGAGTCTCGTCGGGCTTCCCCGCCGACTCGAGCGCCGTCTCGACGAAGCGGTCGCCGCCGCCGATCGCCTCGAGCGCATCGTCGTCGAACGGCATGAACGACCCGGTCTCCTGCAGGGTGACCGACCAGGTGTTGCCGATGTTCAGCACGTCGGGGCCCTCGCCGCTGCTCACGGCCGTGAGGATCTTGTTGTAGTAGTCGCCCCAGGGAACGACCTCGTACTCCACCTCGATGCCGGTCTCCTCGGTGAATCCGGCGAGATGCTCCTTGAGCACCTCCTCGTCCTGCTCGATGGTCGGCGACATGTTGGTGGCCCAGTAGGTGAGGCTGGCGCCCTCGCCACTGTCGTCACCGCCGGAGCACCCGGAGAGTGTGAGAGCGGCGACCGCGGTGGACGCCACGACGATCCTGACGGCGATCTTCTTCTTCATTGAATAAACCCCTCGGTGTCACGGTCGCCCCTCGACGCTGAGGGGCGACTGGTGCCGATCCTCGTCCCCGTGGCGGGAGGAGGTCAAGAGTCTTGCGCGGTGCGGTGCGGCTCAGGGCACCTGGCAGTCCGCGGGCGGGTCGAGTTCGTTCTCCGCGCTCTCCCGGTCGGGAATGAGCGAACGGATCTCGGCGAGCAGGGGGCCCGAGTCCGGATCGGACTCGAGCCCGGCGTACACCGGTTCGAGCGCTTCCTCCCACTGCGCCCTGCTGGACTCGTCGAGCACCACGAACCTGCCCCCGGTGGCGCAGTACTCGGCGACGGCCTCCGCGTCGACGGCCGCCACGTCCATGGTCGACTCGGCCACGGCATCCGCTGCCGCCTGCAGCCAGCCGGCCTGCTCGTCGCTGAGCCCTCCGAGCGAGTCCGGGTTCGCGACCAGAGCGGATATCCTCGGCCAGAACGCGGTGTTGCGGGTGATCACCGGATCGACCACGTGCTGGGTGCTGACCTGCCAGAACACCGAGTTCTCGACGCCGTCGATCTCCCCGGACTCGAGGCCGCTGTTGCGGTCGTCGTTCGCCACCTGGCTGGGCGTCGCCCCCAGCGCGGAGAACGACGCGGCGCTCAGCGTCGAGGGAACCGTCCACATGACCCGACCGGCGAACTCGGCCGGCGTGCGCGGGAACTCCCCGCCGACGATCGGACGCCGGAGCATGCCGGGTTCGAGCGCGATGCCGGTGACATCCAGGGCGTCGAGCGAGCCGAGCAGCCGGTCGGGAATGTCGGAGGCGAGCACCGCCTCCTCGGCCGCGTAGCGGTCGATGAGCAGCGGCGCCTCGAGCGCCTGGAACTCCTCGACGCCCAGGTCCTCCAGCCCGCGCACCGCGAGCCAGCCGAGGTCGAACTCGCCGGAGGCCACGTTCTCGACGAGCGTCGACTGGTTGTCGGCGGCGCGCCCGCAGCACTCGTTCGCGAACTCGATGGTCAGCGCACCGTCCGACTCCTCCGCGACCCGGTCGATGAACCACTGCGCCGCGGGATCGCCGGTGAGGTCGTTGTCCAGATGCGCGAGCACCAGCGTCGTCGGGGCCGCGTCGGACGGCTCCTCCGGTGGATTCGCGCCACAGCCGGAGAGAGCCACGGCCACCAGGGCGACCGCACACATCGGAATGACCCTCTTCATGTGCCGACGACCTCCTCCGGGCTCGCGGCGGCGTCCGGCGAGCAACGACGAGTTCAGGGAATGCCCCTGCGCGGCTCAGAGTAGACCGCGGGCACCCCTGCGCAACAGAGGGCGTCAAGCCGGTCGTGCGAGGTCAGAGCACTCGGTTCGACGCGAGTGCCTCCGCCGCCGCGAGTCGTTCCGGCGCGAGCCCGTAGACCGACGTCGCGGTGCCGCCGAGCAGCGCGGCGGCCTCCGTCGGGGCGAGCCCTCCGGCGATCGACAGCAGTGCCCGCCAGGTGCGCTCGTAGCCGCCGGCCAGCACGGAGATCGGCCAGTCGCCACCGACCATCAGCCGGTCGGCGCCGAACAGCTCGAGCGCGTCGGAGACGAAGGGACGCACCGTGTCGAGCGTCCAGTCCGCCAGAGACCCCGACGCGGAGTACAGCCCGGATACCTTCGCCGAGATCCGCGGATTCGATGCGGCCGCCGCGATCAGCTCCCGCCACGCCGCGCGCTCGGCGTCCGAGCCGCCGATGGGCGGTTTGCCGAGGTGGTCGACCACGATCGACAGCCCGGGGTGGCGGGCCGACACGGTCAGCAGCACGGCCAGGGCCGTCGGGGACGCGACCACGAAGTCGAAGGTCAGGCCGCGGGACTCGAGCAGGCTCAGCCCCTCGTCGACCTCGGGTCGGAGGATCCACTCCGGGTCGGCGTAGGTGTGGATCAGGGCGCGCACCCCGACGACCCGGTCGTCGGCGCGCAGCGCGTCGAGCGCGACGGCGGCCCGCTCGGGCTCGTCGAGCGGCACCCAGGCGACCACGCCGACCACCTGCGGGTGCTCGTCGGCGACGCGGAGCATGTTCGCGGTGTCCGGCTCGTTGTCGGCGGCCTGCACGAGCACGGTGGCCCCCACTCCGGCCCCGCGCATCGCGGGCTCGATCTCGGAGAGCTCCATCGTCCGGTCGATCGGCGCCATGCCGGCGTCGAGCCAGGGGTACTCGGCTCGGGTGAGGTTCCAGACGTGTTGGTGAGCATCGATGATCACGGGGCGGCCTTCCATTGCCGGTCGAGCGAGCGAGCGAGCGGCAGCTCGCCATCCGCTGCCACTCTATTGCAGGAGTAGACATATGATGTATGTTGTTTACGGCGGCATCGTTGCCGCTCCGATTCGAACCATCAAGGACGATATGAAGATCACGGGCTACCGCTGCCTGCGCACCTACCGGGACTGGGGACGCCCCGTCGGTGACGTGAACGGCTTCATCGGTTCCGGCCTGACCGAGGTCCCCGTCGTCATCATCGAGACCGACGAGGGCATCACCGGAGTCGCCACCGGCTCCGACCACGGCATCGAGCAGCTCTTCCCCGCCATCGAGGGCGAGGACCCGCGCGCGGTCACCGCCCTCTACGACCGCATGCTCTCCCACGTGTTCAAGGCCGGCCACGCCGGCGCGACCTTCGGCGGCATCGGCACCCTCGACGCCGCCCTCTGGGACCTCAAGGCGAAGGCGGCGGGCGAGCCCCTCTGGCGGCTCCTCGGCGCGGGCGACCGCTTCGTTCCCGGCTACGCCTCCGGCCTCGACATCGCCCTCGACGACGAGGAGCTCGCGGCCTTCTACCGCTCGATGTCGGAGCGCGGCTTCACCGCGGGCAAGCTCAAGGGCGGCCGCGACGTCGACACCGACATCCGCCGTCTCGGCATCATCGCCGACGAGCTCGGCCGCAACTCCTCCCGCCCCGCCCTGATGCTCGACTCCAACGAGTCGTGGAACCTCAAGCAGGCCGTGCGGTACATCGCCGCGATCGAGAGCCGGCTCGACCTCACCTGGATCGAGGAGCCGCTGCGGCGCTGGGACGCCGCCGGCCACGCCCGCCTCTCCACCAGCATCCGCGCCGCCGTCGCGACCGGTGAGAATCTCACCGGTCTCGAGCAGTACATGCCACTCTTCGACCACAACGCCGTCGACATCGTGCAGGCCGGCGCGGTCTGGGGCGTCACGCACTTCCTGCGCGTCGCCTACGCCGCCCACTCCCGCGCCCTCCCCGTGAGCCCGGTCGGCCTCACCGCCAATCCCGCGGTCGGTCACGCCGCCGCCGCCGTGCCGAACCACCTGTCGGCCGAGGTGCAGGACCTGGGCGCGCCCTTCGGGGTGACGATCGCCGAGCAGTACGCCGACGGCGGCATCGTGCTCAGCGATCAGCCGGGCTCGGGCATCGAGATCGACGAGGCCGCCATCGCGGCGAACCAGCGCGACACACCGTGGATCACCCCCGACGGACCGCACGTGCGGTCGCAACGGGCGGGTCTGCGCCTGGTCGCGGACGAACCGAGCGAACAGAGCAACTGATGCAACTACGACCCGGCCTGCGGCGCATCGAGGCTCCGCTGGGCGAACGCTTCATCGCCATGTACCTCCTCGTCGGCTCGGAGCGCGCGCTGCTCTTCGACACCGGCGTCGCCGACAGCGTGCGCGACACCCTGCTGCCCTACCTGGAGGACATCGGGTTCGACCTCGGGCGGCTCACCTGGGCGATCAGCTCGCACTGCGACTTCGACCACACCGGCGGCAACGCCGCCCTGCTCGCCGCGGCGCCCCACGTGGAGCTCATGGCCGGCGCGCTCGACGTGCCGCTCGCGGAGAGCCTCGACCTGCTCATCGACGAGCGCTACGGCGAGTTCCGCGACGACGACGGCTTCGACGACCCGCCCGAGACCACGGCGTACATCCGCGAGGTCGCGGCCGTCGCCCCGATCGCGCGCCCGCTCCACGGAGGCGAGCTGTTCGACCTCGGCGACCGCGTCATCCGCGTGCTGCACACCCCCGGCCACAGCGACGGGCACCTCGCGCTCTGGGACGAGACCAACTCGGCCCTCGTCATCGGCGACGCCACCCTCGGAAGCACCGTGCCCACCGCGGCCGGCGACCCCGCCTTCCCGCCGACCTACCGCGACACCGACCCCTACCTGGCCAGCATCGAGCAGTTCCGCGCCCTCGACGCCGACCTCCTGCTCACCGCGCACTACCCGGTGTTCGAAGCGGATGCCGTGGTCGCCTTCCTCGACGAATCGCGCGACTACACAGACACCCTGGATGCCGCCATCGCCGAGACGCTCGGCGACACCGGGCAGACCACGCTCGAGATCATCCACCGCATCGCGGCGCGGGTGGGCTCGTGGGGCGAGGCCGCCGGCGAGTACCTGATCTTCCCCGTCACCGGCAACCTCGAGCGCATGGTCGCCCGCGGCACCGTCGTCGTGGGCAGACGCGACGGCCTGCGCACCTGGGCGCGCGCATGAGCCGCGTGCGCGTGGGCGCGATCGGCGCCGGCTGGTGGGCGACGAGCAACCACTTCCCGCTGCTCGCCGACCGCGACGACGTCGAGCTCGTCGGCGTCTGCGGTCTCGGCCCGGGCCTCGGCGGGGTGCGC
>Ga0247729_10000136_pt1 | contig 35140 bp, 29 predicted proteins | sample UWRJL133311R2_FD_180958 | JGI IMG/M metagenome (GOLD analysis project Ga0247729, IMG submission 180958) | Plant litter microbial communities from Arlington Agricultural Research Station in Wisconsin, United States - UWRJ-L133-311R-2 | ecosystem: Environmental > Terrestrial > Plant litter >... | reverse complement strand
CGGGATGCCTTTCTGGCCGAGCAGCGAGTGCAGGCCCACGATCGTGGCCGCAGTAGCAAGCGTTGCAATGGCCAGTGCTGCGACGTTCAGCAAGTAGTTGCCCTGCAGGATGCCGAGGAGTCCCTGGAGCAGGCCGGCGACGGCGAACGAGGCGACCACAGAGTACAGCGCGAGGGCAAGCAGGCGCTGGCGAGTCCCGACGACGATGAGCGAGAAGAGCACGCCGCCGAGCAGCCCCATGATCACGAGGGGGAAAGACGCGACCGAGAGACCGGCGCCGCGGGAGTCGGTCGACGCGAGCGGGACGACGTCGGTGACAGGCACGGTGATTGCGGGGATGACGGTGCCGCTGGCGGCAGATGCCTGCGCGGTGAACTCCTGGCCTAGCTGGCCGGCGACCGTGGCGAGGATCTGGCTGACGATCGGGCTGCCAGCTGATGTCGCCAGGACTTCGGGCGAGTCACCGAGAACGATCGCACCCAACTGGTCGCGTGACTCGATGCCGGCGACGGCATCCGCTCGGGTGTCGACGACGGAGATGTCGAAGGTCTCTCCGCCGTTCTCGGTCAGCGCGGCGGTGACGGCTTCGACCTGTGCGGCCGGGCCGACAACGGCGATCGGGATGTCCTTGGCCGACGAGGTCACGGAGGTCCAGCTGAACGCCAGGACGAACAGGCTGATTCCAACGGTGAAGAGCACCGCGAGGATCGCGACCCTCTTATACGGCGTGTGGGGACGGGGCTGGCTCATGCGGGCTTCTTTCACGGTTGAAAACGAATGTTCGTTCTTTATTGTGGATCTCCGTGATTCCCTTGTCAAGAACGAACATTCGTTTTTATTATGGAGGCATGCCCAAAGTCAGTGACGAGTATCGGGAATCAAAAAGGCGCGAGATCGCCGAGGCCGCTCTACGCGCCTTCCACCGCAAGGGCTTCCAGGCCACGTCGATGGCGGACATCATCGCCGAGTCGGGAGCGTCGGCCGGGGCGATCTACGGTTCGTACCGCAGCAAGGCCGAGATCGTGCACGCCGTTGCGTCGACGCTGGTGACCGACGGCCTGCTCGCCGGTGAAGAGTTCCTGCAATCCGACCCACTCCCCTCGCCCGGTGAGGTGGTCGGCATCATGATGCGCAGCGTCATTGCGTCGCTCGACAACACCAACGTTCTCGTTCAACTGTGGGGTGAGGCGGTCACCGACCCCGAACTGCGTGTCATCACGCAAGAGATCATGAACCGGATCGAGGATCTCTATTCCAAATACCTCGCGCTGTGGTTCGAGCGTGAACGCGGGCTGTCGTCGGAGGATGCGTCCGCATCCGCCGTTCGGCTCAGCCCGGTGCTCGTCAGCGTCAGCCAGGGCTTCATTGTGCAGTCGGCTCTCCGCGACGGCTTCGACGAGCAGGCGTACCTCGCGGCGGCCACTGAACTACTGCCGCACTGACGCTTCGACGCCCGCGGGTGCGCTGCTGTTCGTCTCACCCGCGCCCGCTCGAGCAGGCGCGGATGCGACGAACTGCAGCTCGACTACTCGGTCGCGGGCTCCGGCTCGAGGCCGTCGAGAGTGGCCGCGAACTCCGCGTCGATGTCGGTCGCTCCCTCGAACTGCGAGTTGTACAGCCGGAAATACGCACCCTCGCTCTTGATGAGCTCGGCATGAGTTCCCTGTTCGACGATGTCGCCGGACTCCATGACCAGAATGAGGTCGGCGTCCCGGATGGTCGACAACCGGTGCGCGATCACGAACGACGTGCGCCCGTGGCGCAGCGCCGCCATGCCCTGCTGCAGCAGCAACTCGGTGCGGGTGTCCACGGATGACGTGGCCTCGTCGAGAATCAGCACCGACGGCTGGGCGACGAACGCCCGCGCGATCGTGATGAGCTGTTTCTCACCAGCGGAGACGTTGGATGCTTCTTCATCGAGCACCGTGTCGTACCCGTCGGGAAGCGAGTGGACGAATCGGTCGACATACGTGGCCTTCGCCGCTTCGAGCACCTCGTCATCCGTCGCATCCTGGCGTCCGTAGCGGATGTTCTCGCGAATCGTGCCCGCGAACAGCCACGGATCCTGCAGCACCATACCGGTGCGGGCACGCACGTCGCGGCGGCGGAGTTCGGCGATGTCCTGCCCGTCGAGCAGGATGCGTCCGCCGTCGAGTTCGTAGAACCGCATGATGAGGTTGACCAGGGTCGTCTTGCCAGCGCCGGTCGGGCCGACAATCGCCACAGTTTGCCCCGGTTTGACCGAGAACGACAGGTCGCGGATCAGCGGGTGCTCCGGGTTGTAGGAGAAAGCGACGTTCTCGAACGAGATGGTGCCGTCACCGTCGACGATCGCGGGAGCCGTCGAGGCATCCGGTTCCTGCTCGTCGGCATCGAGCAGCTCGAAGACACGCTCGGCCGACGCGGTGCCGGACTGCACGACCGCAGCCATTCCGCCGAGCTCGGAGAGCGGCTGGGTGAACTGCTGCGAGTACTGGATGAACGCCTGCACGTCACCGAGACGCAGCTGGCCGGTCGACACCATGAGCCCACCGAGAACGGCGATACCCACGTAGGTGAGGTTTCCGATGAACATCATTCCGGGCATGATCATTCCGGAGAGGAACTGCGCCTTGAAGCTGGCCTGGTACAGCGCTTCGTTCTCTTCGCGGAACTTCTCGCGCGAGTCCTGTTCGCGACCGAACACCTTGACCAGGGCGTGACCAGAGAACGATTCTTCGACGCGCGCGTTGAGCAGCCCCATCTTGCGCCACTGGATGCCGAATGCCTTCTGCGACTTCGGGCCGATGATGCCGAAGATGACAGCCATCAACGGAAGGCTGATGAGCGCGACGATCGCGAGCTGCCAGGAGATCGAGAACATCATGATCAGCACACCCACGACGGTGAGCACCGCGGTCAGTGCCCCGGAGAGCGACTGCTGCATCGTCTGCGTGATGTTGTCGATGTCGTTGGTCACCCGGCTGAGCAACTCTCCGCGCTGCACCTTGTCGAAGTACGACAACGGCATCCGGTTGATCTTCGCCTCGACCGACTCGCGCAGGCGCCACATGGTGCGCACCATGATGACGTTGATGACATAGCCCTGCAGCCAGCTGAGGATCGACGCGACGATGTACAGCGCGAGCACTGTCATGAGCACCTGGCCGAGACGCAGAAAATCCACGCCCTCGCCCGGGGTCAGCTGCATCGCCGCGACCATGTTGGCGAAGTCTTCCTGGCCCGACGCACGAAGTTGTTCGACCGCCTGGGCTTGGGTCACGCCGGTAGGCAGCTGGGTCGAGACGAAGCCCTCGAAGATGAGGTTGGTCGCCTCGCCGAGCACGCGAGGGGCGATGACCGTGAGCACAACGCTGATCGCACCGAGCAGTGAGACGAAGGCAAACGTGACGGCATGCGGACGAAGCAGCCCGATCAGGCGACGGAAGCTCGTGCCGAAGTCTGCAGCCTTGCCGGGTGCGACGCTGTCCCAGGAGTCGGATGCGATGCGCGCTTTCTCGGCAAGCTCGAGTTCGCGCTGCTCGTCTTCGCTGAGCGGGGCGACGGGTGCGGTATCCGGTGCTTTGGGGCTCATGCTGTGGCCTCCATTCCGAGCTGTGATTCGACGATTTCACGGTAAGTCTCGCTGCTGGTCAGCAGGTTTTCGTGGGTGCCGATTCCGACCATCGCACCGTCTTCCAGTACGACGATGCGGTCGGCATCGGTGATTGTCGACACCCGCTGGGCGACGACGATCTTCGTGACGTTCGGCAGTTCCCGCCACAGCGCCTGCCTCAGCCGCGCGTCGGTCGTGAGGTCGAGTGCCGAGAACGAATCGTCGAAGACGAGGATGTCCGGTTTGTGCACGATCGCCCGCGCGATCGCGAGGCGCTGCCGCTGTCCACCCGAGACGTTGGTGCCGCCCTGGGCGATGCGCGCACCGAGCTGGCCGTCCATCTCCTCGACGAAGTCCCGGCCCTGCGCGATCTCGAGCGCGTTCCAGAGATCGTCGTCGGTTGCGTCTTCCCGACCGAACCGCAGGTTGGATGCAACAGTTCCGGAGAACAGGAATGGCCGCTGCGGAACCAGGCCGATTCCCGACCAGAGCAAGTCGAGTTCGACGTGCCGCACGTCGACTCCGCCGACCAGGACCGCGCCATCTGTCACGTCGAACAGGCGCGGGATGAGCGAGACGAGCGTGGTCTTGCCCGCACCGGTCGACCCGATGATCGCGACGGTCTCGCCCTTCTCGGCCCGGAACGAGATGCGGTCGACGACCGCGTGCTCGGCACCCGGGTAGTTGAACGAGGTGTCGCGGAATTCGACGGTTCCGGGCGTCGGGAACTCGGTCACCGGGGTCGCCGGGCGGGCCAGCGTCGTTTCACTGGCGAGCACCGCGCTCACGCGTTCCGCCGATACCGCAGCGCGCGGGATCATGATCGTCATGAAGCTCGCCATGAGCACACCCATCAGGATCTGCGCGACGTACTGCACGAACGCGAACAGGGTGCCGATCTCGATGTCGCCGGCGTCGACGCGGATGCCGCCGAACCAGATCACGGCGACCACGGTGACGTTGAGCACGAGCATCACGAGGGGGAAGAGCAACACGAAGAGCGAGCCAACCCGGCGCCCGACGTCCATGATGTCGGTATTGGCGACCGCGAAACGGTCTTCTTCGATCGGTTCACGCACGAATGCGCGGACCACCCGCACGCCGGTCAACTGCTCTCGCATGATCCGGTTGACGGCATCCAGTCGTTTCTGGAAACTGCGGAACAGGGGAACCATCCGCGAGACGATGATCCCGACGATGATGAGCAGCGCGGGAACTGCGATCGCAATAATCCAGCTGAGCCCGATGTCTTGCCGTAGCGCCATGATGACACCGCCGATCGCGAGCAGCGGGGCCGAAACCAGCATCGTCGCCCCCATCATCGCGAGCATCTGCACTTGCGTCACGTCGTTGGTGTTGCGGGTGATCAGCGAGCCCGCGCCGAACTGCGAGACCTCGCGCTCAGAGAACGCGCTGACCCGCTCGAAGACGTCGTTGCGGATGTCGCGGCCGGCACCCATGGCTGCGCGCGCGGCGAAGTAGGTGGCAATGATCGACGCGACGATCTGCCCGAGTGAGATGCCGAGCATGATCACACCGTTCGACCAGATGAATCCGGTGTCGCCGGTGGCGACACCCTCGTCGATGATCTGCGCGTTCAGGGTGGGCAGGTACAACGAGGCGAGCGCGGCGATGAACTGGAACACCAGAACGCCAGCGAGCTGCCAGCGGTACGGCCTCAAATAGCGGACGAGGATTCTTCCGAGCATGGGATCTCCGGATGCAATCGAGAACTGAGACAACGATGTTTCGCACGGTCATTGAATCCGGAGCCACCGACATCCGTCGAGCAGCATGCATCAGCACGGATGCGACGTCGATGGAGAGCTGTGAGTCCGGACGGCTGTGATCGTCAGTGCGCGAGGCACGACCGCTCCATTTTCGACGTTAATGTCACGCCCCACAAGAGGTGGCGGCGTTGTTTGTTATCGGCGCGGGCGTCTGAACACCCGCGCCGATAACAAGGTGTGCGTTACGCCAGTTCGAAGCCGAGCGCCGCAGCGACGCCCGCGTTGGTGACGCGACCCGCCTGCACGTTGAGCCCCTTGGCAAGGGCGGCGTCGGCCGCGGTTGCGGCCTCCCAGCCCTCTTCGGCGAGCGCGATCACGTAGGGCAGCGTCGCGTTGGTGAGCGCGCGCGTCGACGTCTCGGGAACCGCTCCAGGCATGTTCGCGACGCAGTAGTAGACGGCGTCGTGCACCGGGAAGATCGGGTTGTCATGGGTCGTCGCGCGCGAGCCCTCGAAACATCCGCCCTGGTCGATAGCGATGTCGACGAGAACGGCGCCCGGCTTCATGGTCGCGACCATTGCATCGGTGACGAGCTTGGGTGCGGCGGCACCGGGGATCAGCACGGAACCGACGACCAGGTCGGCGCTGCGAACGGCCTCGGCGATAGCGAAGGGCGTGGAGTAGCGGGTCTGGATGCGACCGCCGAACTGGTTCTCGAGCGCGCGGAGGCGCGGCAGGGAGACGTCGATGATGGTCACGTCGGCGCCCATGCCGAGCGCGTTGGCCGCGGCGTGCTCGCCCGCAACACCACCGCCGATGACCACGACGTTGGCCTTCGGGGTTCCGGGAACGCCGCCCAGCAGAGTTCCGCGACCGCCCGACGAGCTCATCAGGTGATACGAGCCGACGGCGATCGAGAGGCGACCGGCGACCTCGCTCATCGGCGAGAGCAGGGGCAGGCTGCGGTCGGGCAGCTGCACGGTCTCGTAGGCGATCGCGGTGGTTCCGGATGCGATGAGCGCCTCGGTCAGCGCACGGTCGGCGGCGAGGTGCAGGTAGGTGAAGAGGATCTGGTCGTGGCGCAGGTTCGCGTACTCCGACGCAATCGGCTCTTTCACCTTGAGCAGCAGGTCGGCGGTCGACCACACTTCGGCGGCGGTCTCGAGGATGGTGGCGCCCACGGCCGTGTAGTCGACATCCGCGATACGCGACCCCAGACCGGCACCGCTCTGCACAAACACCTCGTGCCCGCGTGCAACGAGTGCGTCGACACCGGCGGGGGTGATCGCGACGCGGTTCTCGTTGTTCTTGATCTCGGCCGGAATTCCTACGCGCATCGACTTCTCCCTCGCTTGACCACGATCCGTATGTCGTGTGCCTCTATCGTGGATATGATTCGTTACATTCCGATTTCGCGCGAAGAACATTCGGCAAAATTGTCTTTCACAACGATCTTCTGACCGAATGAGGCCCGTCATGACCGATCCGTCGAAGAATATTCGGGAGTTTACGCCTCTCGACGACCTCGACCGGCGCATTCTCGAGATAGTGCGATCGGATGGCCGCATCTCGAACAGCGCGCTCGCTGAGGCAGCGGGCGTTGCTGCGTCGACCGCGCACGTACGCCTGCGATCGCTCGTCGATCGCGGGGTCATCACCGGGTTTCTCGCGAGCATCGACCAGAGCAGCCTCGGCCTGCCGCTGCAGGCCATCATCGGCGTGACGTTGCGACCCGGTGCCCGGCAGGAGAGCATCACCCGGTTCTCAGAAGAAGTGCGCAAACTGCCGCAGGTGCTGCAGGTCTTCTTCCTCGGCGGGGCCGATGACTTCATCGTGCACATCGCGGTGCGCGACAGTTCGGCCATCCGCGAGTTCGTGGTGGAGCATCTCTCGGCCCAGCCGAGCGTCGCCTCCACCCGCACGAGCATCGTGTTCGACTACCACCGCAACGGGGTGGCCGGGTCGTTCCAGTAACAGGCACGGCGGTTGTTATCAGGGTGGCCGTGTGAACACCCACCCTGATAACAAACGGCACATCAACCCCTGTTCGCGGTGAGACCTCCGCGCGAGAATGACACCGCCACATCACGAACGAGGTGAAGTCGGATGCCGAACACAGACAGTGCGCCAGTACAGACCACAGATGTCGCCATCGTCGGGGCAGGACCCACCGGGCTCATGCTCGCCCTGTGCCTCGCGAAACAGGGAGTGCGGTCAGTGGTCGTGGACGCCAAGAGCGGGCCGACGCGAGAATCACGCGCGATCGTGCTGCAAGCCCGGACGATGGAGATTCTCGACCAGCTCGGGCTGGTCGACGCCGTGCTCACAGAGGCGACAGTCACCGATACCTTCCGGCCCGGCTTCGAGAAGCACAGTTATGCCCGGGTCGACCTGCGTCGGCTCGGCCGCGGCCTCACCCCCTACCCCCACCTCTATGTGCTCGAGCAGAGTGCGACCGAACGGATCCTGGGTGACGCACTGGCGGCGACCGGGCAGCACGTACTGTGGCAGCACCCGTTCGAGTCGCTCGAGCGCGCGGAGACGGGCACGCACCTGGCCGTGCGGGCGCCCGACGGTGGCCTCCGCACGATCGCCGCGCGCTACTGTGTCGGGGCCGACGGGAGCGCGTCGCCGGTGCGCAAGAGCATGGGCATCCCCTTCGAGGGTTCGACGAACGCCCACGAGTTCTTTGTCGTCGACGCGATCGGCGTGGCCGGCCTCGCCCTCGACTCCGTCAATGTCCGGCTCGGACGCCACGACTTTCTGTTGAGCTTTCCGATGGGGTCGGTCGACCACGAACGCTTGATCGGCACGATTCGTCCCGAGCAGGGAGTGGCGCTCACCGAACAGAGGGTGCGCGAACAACTCGAGCGCACGTTCGGGGTGAGCTATAGCGAATCGCGCTGGTATTCGACCTACCGGGTGCACCACCGCGTGGCGCAGAACTTCCGCTCCGGGCCGGTGTTTCTCGCGGGAGACGCGGCCCACGTGCACTCCCCCGTCGGCGCGCAGGGCATGAACACCGGGCTGCAGGATGCGCACAACCTGGCCGCCGCACTCACCGACGTCATCCGCGGCGCCGCATCCGATGACCGCCTCGACCGTTACGAGGCAGAACGACGGCCGGTGGCTCGCCGGCTCATCTCCACCACGGACTCGCTCTTCGGGTTTGCGACCTCGGAGCGACGGATGCCGACTCTCGCCCGGCAAGCATTCGTGCGTTTTCTCGCGCCATTCATCGCGATCGTCGTGCCGCGGTCGCGCCGCGCGTCACGTTTGTTCGGCTATCTGTCGCAGACCCGCATCCATTACCGGATGCCGGACGAACCGCATGGTCGCCGCGACGAGGTCGTGGGCCGCCGGCTCGCCTGGAACGGGGACAACTTCGACTCGCTGCGAAGTCTCAAGTGGCAGGTGCACAGCTACGGCGAGGTACCTGAAGCAAGCCCGGCCGAGATCGCAGCGACCCTGGACTTACCGTTGCACCGCCACCCGATCTTGCGCAACGACCTTTTCCAGCCCGGCATGCTGTATCTGGTCCGCCCGGACGGATTCGTTGCAGCGACGGCACCGCCGCAGAGCGTGCACACGCTCTATGAGTCGGTGCCGCGGAAGATCAGTAGCTCGCGATGAGGGCCGAGATGTCGATGGGCTCGGTGAGGGCGAGCTCGAGGGTGGAGTCGGACGTTGCGGGTGCGTCGTTCATGATCTTCTTTCGGGTGCGTTCGGGAGGTGAGAGGGCTCGGCGGTAAGGGCGATCAGGCTGCGAGGGTAGCGACGGCGTGCTCGAGGTCGAGCGCCTGGCCCACTTCGACCGCACGGTCGTATCGTTCGCCGGCCAGCGCCACGAAGACACTGTCCGCGATTTCGACAAAACCGAGAACGATCCCGCCGGCGGTTACCTCGATGAGGTGGGTCGATACCTGGGTCATCGCCGGCGTCGGGCGTGGCCCCGCGCAATCGACCACGGAGGCGAGGGACGCAATGCTCCGGCTTGCGCGAGATTCGGTTGTCGAGCGGGACTTACGCGTTGTTTCCATGACCGGGCCATTCCGTTCAGCTGCTGCGTCTGAGAAGCAGCGTCTTCCTAATTACTAGACAGACTAACGATCAGTCTGACTAACGGTCAAACGACAAAACGAAAGCTGGGAACCAGCTCGGAACAGTTTACGAACGTCAACTAACCGCGATGGGGCGACCGGTCGATCCCGTCGACGACGGTCGTCATCGTTTCGAGAAAATCCCGCACCATCCGGGCGTCGTCGGCAGACAAAGCGTGCGCGGCGACCATCATCCGCTTGTGCATTTCGCCCAGGGTGTGACGCACTTCATCGTCGGATCCCGGCGTCGCGGTGATGAGATTGCTGCGACGGTTCGTGGGGTGCGGGGTACGCAACACGTGACCGCTCTTCGTCAGCCGGTCGAGCATCGCAGTCACCGACGCGGATGTCATACCCAGGTGGTCGGCGAGGTCGCGGCCCGAGACCGGGCGGCCTTCCTTCTGCGCCCTGAGCAGGAATCGCAGTGCCTGCAGATCGGTGACGCCCATTCGCATGGAGTCGCCGGTTCGCCGGCGCATCGCCTCTTCGGCGGAACGGTATTCGAGCAGGGTGGCAATGAGTTCGACGACGTGCTCGGGACGCGCCTCTACCGGGCGAGAGTCGCGCGATTGGGCCGGATCACTATCCACCTCAAAACCGTAACCGGTCGGGCGAAAGAGCAAAAATCGAGCCGGGAGTTTGCTTAGTCTTTGCTGGCTGGAGCAATCTCAGAAGGAACGTCGGAGTCGATTTCATCGACAGCCGAGCGCATTCTCTTGAGGAATTCGATGACCACCTTGGCCTGTTCGGCATCGAGATGGCTGGCGACCTCGACCATTCGCTCAGGCACATCTCCGAGAGCCGCTCGCACCTCTTCGTCGGTCGTCGCCGTGGGCACGAGGATGAGCGCGCGGCGGTCGAACGGGCTGTGCTCGCGGCGCATCTGCCCGCTGCGCTCAAGGCGATCGAGAAGCACCGTCGTCGACGCACTCGAGATTCCGAGGTATGCGGTCAGCTCTTTCGGCCCGATCGAGCGACCGTCCTGCTGGGCCGTGATGAGGTAACGAAGCGCGAGAAGGTCATTCTCGCCCATGCCCATCGAGATCTGCGTCCTGCGTCGCATGGCGGACTCTGCCGCGCGATAGGTGCGCATTGCCTCGAGTACCGCGACGCTCCGCTCTCGTTCAGCGTCGTCGGAGTACCAGTAGTGCGTTTCCGCTTCCGGTGCCGAATTAGCCATCCGATAACACTAGTTCACCTAACAAGTTGTTGCACTCGCGAATTGTTTCGCTGGAAATCCGCCCGTGCACTGAACTTTTCGGTGGCCATAAATGTTTTGGTACGTTATTACTAGACAGACGAACTAATAGTTCAACTAATCAAAGGACCGTGATGACCATTCTCGATACCCGCCCGAACGACACCGCTGTCGTCGCCGAGCTTTCGTGGTCCAGCCCCGATACCGACCTCTGGGTAGCCAGCCGGTCCGGCGACTATGCAGGCATGGTCGAATTCCGCGACGGTCACTTCGTTGTGCAGAATCACCTCGGTGAGACCATCGCGACCTGCAGCAGCATCCCGTCTGCCCAGGCCGCCCTCGAGGCGGCCGCCGTCGGCGCGGCAGCGCCGGTCGTCGCCCGACTGCTCTCGACGCTGGTGACTAGTGCGCCCCGCCCCCTGGCCACGCGCACCGCGAAGACCGGGTACGTGCGCTCCACCGCGGTTCACGCGTCCTGACGGCCCGCACGGCCGCGCCGGTTTGTTATCCGCGCGGGTGATTAACCCGGCGCGCGGATAACAAACGTGGGCGGCGACAGATTACTGGACCGACCATCCGCCGTCCGAGGCGAGGATCGCGCCGTTGATGTTCACGGCGTCGTCGCTCAGCAGGAACGTGATCGACGCCGCGAGCTCTTCTGCCGCCGCGATACTCGGGATTGCCGCCTGGAACGGCTGCAGCCGCGCGGCTCCCACCTCGGACACGTTTGCGGGGAACGGGATGCCGGTGGCAACACCGCCCGGCGCTACAGCATTCACGCGGACGCCCTGCTTGGCATACATGAACGCCGCCGACTTGGTGAGGCCGATGACTCCGTGCTTCGAGACCGTGTAGGCGTTGCCCGACGCATTGCCGCGCAGCCCGGCTTCTGATGCGACGTTGACGATCGAGCCGCGTCCCGCCTCCAGCATGAGCGGCAGCACCGCCCGGGAGAGCTTGAATCCCCCGGTCAGGTTGATGCCGATGACGCGATCCCACATGGCGTCCGAGGTCTCGTGCAGCGGCGAGAAGTCGTCGTTGATGCCCGCCACGTTCGCCAGCGCATCGATACGACCGTCCGCGGCCGCGACGATGCTGTCGATGTCCTCCTGTTTGGTGATGTCACCAGCGACCGGCACGATGGCGGCATCCGGAAGCGATTCCACGAGCGCGGCCAGCCGGTCTGTACTGATGTCGACGGCGATCACGCGACCACCCTCACGGGCGATGCGCGACGCGGTAGCGCGACCGATTCCGGACGCGGCGCCCGTTACGACCACGGTCTTGCCGGCGAAACGGCCGTCAGTGACGCGCTCCCTCCAGGGCCCGCCCTCGGCGTCGGTCTCCTCCGGAACGACACCGCCGTTGACGCGCAGCACCAGGTCGTCGACGAGCGCCTGCGGCACCTGCCCCTGGCTCAGTGCGACGAGCTGCTGCAGCGGGAGCCCACGGACCGGCGCGAGGCTGCTTTCGTCGAACGCGCCGCCCTGGCCGAGCACCTCACGGATGAGCGCGCCACCCTCGGGGTGATCCAGCCAGTCTCCGATGGAACTGGAACCGGTGAGCGGACGGGCGGATTCAGTCATGATTCTCTGCTTTCGATTCGGGATGAGGCGCTGCGATACGGCGCGACCCACGACGATTCCGCCGGCAGGCCACTCGTGTCGTCGAGCAACCGGACAACTCTGTCCGGTTCTAATATAGCCCTATGCCTACTTCACCGCGAGCGAATCGTGGACCGGGCGCGGCATCCGAGAATCGTGCCGCGCTGATCTCCGCGGCGCGCGCCATTTTCGCCGATCACGGCCTCGATGCGCCGCTCAGCGCGGTCGCTCGGGAGGCGGGCGTCGGCCAGGGCAGCTTGTACCGGCATTTCCCCTCGCGCAACAGTCTCGCCATCGCGGTGTTCGAGCAGAACGTCGACGAGCTGGAGGCGGTCGCGTCCAGCGACGGCTCGGAACTCGGCGACGTGCTGCGCGTCATCACCGACCAAGCGATCGTGTCCACGGCCTTCTTCGAGATGATCGAACCGGAACACACGGAGGCGGCCGACCGCGAGCTCGCCCGGCGCGTCACCGCAATCCTCGACGCCAAGCTGCCCGCGGCCCAGAAGCGAGGGCAGGTGCCAGCCGGCGTGACGACGGATGACGTGATGCTGGCCGTCGCGATGCTCGCGGGCGCGCTCGCGAAGGCTCCGCGCGCAGACCGTGACTCCGTGGCCGTGCGCGCCTGGGGGCTGCTTCCGTTCGGGCCGACTCCCGCGCGACGCTGATCCCCGACCGGACCTGCCGACGGGCCCCGCATCCGGTCGGAGCCACCCATCGCCGATTGGCTCTGGCCCGAATCCGAGCAGGTTCCTAGGCTCGGGGCATGCCCAACCCCATCTTCTCCTTCGGCACCCTGCAACTCGAGCAGGTGCAGCAATCGCTCTTCGGCCGCTCCGTGCCGACCACACCCGACACCCTGCGCGGCTTCGCCATCGGCGAGACGCGCATCACCGACCCGGAAGCCATCGCGGCCAGCGGCACCGACCTGCACCCCGCCCTCATCGAGACCGGTGGCGCGGATGACGTCGTGCCCGGCGCCATCCTCGCTGTCACCGACGAGGAGCTCGCTGTTGCCGATCACTACGAGCGCGTCTCGTTCCGTCGTATCCCGGTTGTGCTCGCATCGGGCACAGAGGCGTGGGCGTACCTGCCTAAATAACTGCGAGGTGCGCTTCTTGTTATCCGCGCGACCGTGTGACGGCAGCGCGGATAACAAGAAGACGCGGTGGCCAGTCGCTACGAGCGGCGGCCCACCGCCTTGCTCGCGCTGATGACGCCCTTTCCGTAGAACCCGTTGCTCGCCTTTGTACCCTCGCAGGTAGCTGACGACGTGCGCACGATGATCGAACCGTCCGGCTGCGGCACCCGGCGCGTGTAGGTGAACTCACGCGGTGTCGGGCAGGCGGTCTTGGTCGCCGTCGCCTTGAGCCGCGCCTCGACGATCGCCGGGGCGAGCGTGCGTCCGCCCTTCCAGAAGTCGCGGTGACCGTACTTGCTCACGATCAGCGCCGCGACACCGGCAGCGTGCGGGGAGGCCATCGACGTTCCCTGGATGTACTGGTAGTACGCGCAGGTCTTGCCGGATGCCGTGCAGCTCTTCACCACGTAGGGCACCGTCGGGTCACCGTTCTCGTCGATCTCGTCGTTCGCGATGGCGAGTGACTCCGGGTACGCGGCGAGGATCTGCGTGCCGTAGTCGAGGTCACCGGTCGGGGTGTCATACGCGTCGCCACCGGGGGCGGCGACGTCGATGTATCCGTTTCCGTAGTCGGAGTAGTACGCCTTGCGCAGGCTCGGGCCGGTGCTGCTCACCGAGATGACACCTTTGCCCTCGGATGGCATCGAGACACAGCTGGCCGGGTCGAGCAGGTCGCGCGTGTACGCGACTTCACCGGGAACGCTGGCGAAGTCCGGGCTGGACGAGTCGCTGATCACCTTCGTGTAGTCGGTTGCCCCGTTGCCGGCGGCCGACACGAGCGTCACACCGTGGCCGCGGGCGAAGTCGAGGGCACGCTGCATCGCCGTGATGATGGTCCGCTGTTCCTGCTGGTCGGCCGGGGAATCCGCCGGGTGGTCGGCGCAGTTGAACAGCCACGGGTCGACGTAGTAGCTCATGTTGATCACGTCGATGCCGTTGCGACCCGCGTAGGTCAAGGCGTCGAGCGATGGCTGCAAGAAGAAGTACCCCGAGTCCTGGCCGGCGCGCAGGTTGACGATCGTCACGTTCGGGGCAACACCCGCCATGCCGATTCCGTTGAGCGGCGAGGCGATGGTCGAGGCGACGTGGGTGCCGTGCCCGTCCTCGTCGACGTTCGACGGGTCAGTACACGACTGGTCCGGTTCTTCCTCGCAGGGCCCGTCGATCGAGGCACCATTGGCGTCGACCGGGATGTCCACGGTGAAGTTGCGGCTCAGCTTCGCGTTGAAGTTAGGAGCGATGTCCGGGTGCGTGCCGTCGACCCCGGTGTCGAGGATGCCGACGAGAACGTCTTTTTTGCCCGGCTCGGTCTTGTACGAGCCGGATGCCGTCGCGCCGATCTGCTGCATGTCCCACTGCAGCGAGGCAAGCGGGTCGGCCTTCTTCGCACCGTGCCCAGTGCCGTGCCCAGAACCGTGACCCTTACCGTTGCCACCCGCGCTTCGCCCCTCGACCTCTGCGCTGTCGACCTTCGCGGCGTCGCCATTGGCCTTGCGGGCGGCCGGGACGTCGCCGATGACCCGGTTATTCGCCGTTCCGACGAGGGCTTTCTGTGCTGCGGCATCCGCGGCGAACTTCGCATTCCGCGTGGTGACCGTCGCGACCCCCACATCGGTGTTCTCACTGACTATGGTGCCGCCGGCGGCCTTGATAGCCGCGTGGGCTTTCGCCGCCGAGGCGCCATCCGCGTACAGAACGACGAATTCCTGTTTCGTCGTCGTGGTCGCGGTGCTGGACTCTGCGGCGCTCGCGCCCGCCGCCGTGAGGCCTGTTGCCAGCAGAATTGCGACACAGGCGGTGGTAATGACCTTTTTCATTCGTTAGCCAACTCTCGCTCGTTTGGACTCGCTGAAAAATTGCACGGTTCGGGTCACGCCCTGCGAGTCTGGCATGGCCCCCGAACGGGGCGCAAGAGAGCCGTCAACCCCCGGCAAGCTCATCGACGACGGGGCACAAACGGCGTAGGTGGGGCTACGCAGCCACCGGTTCGAGCGTGGTTCGCAGGCGCCCGAGACCGTCGCGCAACCGCGTCTTGAGGGTTCCCGGAGCGACGTGGGCAAGGGCGGCGGCCTCGACACAACTGAGTCCGCGAACGTAGACGAGGTCGATCGCTTGCCACTGCGCCTGCGTCAAGCAGCCACGGGCAGCAAGTGCCCGTTCGAACTCCAGGTGGATCGCGGTGTCCTCGGGCACGGTGTCCGGCTCGGTGACGTGATCCCGGATGCCGACGCGCAAGTCGCGTCTTCGCGACGCCTCAGACGCGCGGACGCGGTCGATCGCCCGCCGTCGCGCGATCATGCTCACCCAGGAACTGGCATGACCGCGCCCCGAGCGAAAGCGGTTCGCGGTGAGCCAGATCTCGAGCCACACTTCCTGCAGTACTTCCTGGGACTGGTCGACGTCGACGAGTTGCCGACGGACGATGGCAAGCAACGTGTGCCGCATCCGCTGGTGGAACTCGTCGAAAGCGCGCGCATCGTGGTGACCGACGCGCTCCAATAGCTCGTCGAGAGAACAGACCTCGGCGGTTTTCGAACCCTGACCCATAATCGCTCCCACAAGCGAGATCCCGCTTCCGGTGGAGAAGCGGTAATCCGGGGTCCAACGGGGTCTTGGCCGGGCCTATGTGCCTATTCGACCACTTTGTGTCGCAGATTGCCATACCTGCGACAAACGGTCAGGCTTGCCAGTGCCCGCCCTTGGGCACGATGAGCGGCGTCTTCGACACCGGGTCTTCGATGATGAGGCAGGGAAGACCGAAGACGTGCTCGACCAGTTCTGCTGTGACGATGTCGGCCGGAGCGCCTGTTGCGACGACCTCACCGGCCTTCATCACGATGAGGTGGTCGGCGTAACGGGCGGCGTGATTGAGGTCGTGGAGCACGGCGACGATCGTGTTGCCCTCGCGGTGCAGCCGCGCGAACAGGTCGAGCAGTTCGATCTGGTGGGCGATGTCGAGAAACGTCGTCGGCTCGTCGAGCAGCAGGATTGGGGTCTGCTGGGCGAGGGCCATGGCCGCCCAGACGCGCTGGCGTTGCCCTCCCGAGAGTTCATCGACCGCTCGCGAGGCGAGCTCGGCGACATCCGTTGCCCGCATCGCGTCGACGACCGCGGACTCGTCGGCGCTCGTCCACTGGCGGATCATGCCCTGGTGCGGGTACCTCCCGCGCGACACGAGGTCGACGACGGTGATGCCGTCGGGAGCAACAGAGGTCTGGGGTAGCAGCCCGATGGTGCGCGCGACGTCTTTCGGCTTCATGGCGCCGATCGCCTTGCCGTCGAGAAGCACCCGGCCCTGCTGCGGTTTGAGCAGCCGTGAGAGCGAGCGCAGCAGGGTGGATTTGCCGCAAGCGTTCGGGCCGACGATGACGGTGAACGAGCGGTCCGGGATGTCGACGGTCAGCCCCGACGAGATGACGCGGTTGTCATAGGCCAGCGTCACATCGTCGACTCGCAGCCTGGTGGAGTCGGTCACAGGCGTTTCCTCGCTTCGTGGATCAGGAGTGCGATGAGATAGACGCCGCCGCTGACGATCGTGACGAGACCCACCGGCACCGCGTTGGGCAGCAGGTGCTGGGCGACGAAGTCGGCGACGAGCAGCAGCACGGCACCGGTCAGCGCGGAGCCGACGAGCGGCAGCCCGGCACTGCGGGTGAGCCGGTGCGCGATCTGTGGTGCGGCGAGCGCAACGAACGCGATCGGCCCCGTGCTCGCTGTCACCACCGCGGTGAGGGCGACGCCGACGACGAGCAGCGCAAGACGCGCCGGCTCGACGCGCACACCGTGGGCCTTCGCGGCGTCGTCGCCGATCTCGAGCTGGCGCATCGGACCGCTCAGGATGATGACAAACGGCACGAGCACGGCGAGAGCGATGAACGCGGGCACGGCCTGCTGCCAGCCGATCAACCCGAGCGAGCCAGCGCCCCAGATGGATGCCGTCATCGCAACTTCCGTCTCGGCCTTCAGCAGCATCCAGGTGTTGAGCCCGTGCAGCATCGCGGTGACGGCGATGCCGACGATGATCAGCCGGAAACCCTGCACCCCGCGGCGGTAGGCGAGCAGGTACACCACGAACGCAGTGGCGAGCCCTCCGAGCAGCGCGCCGACGGCTGTCGAGAGGTACGCATCGCCGACCAGGGTGATGACGATGAGTGCGCCGGTGTACGAACCGGTGGAGAACCCGATGATGTCGGGCGAGCCGAGCGGGTTGCGCGTGAGCGACTGGAAGATGGCCCCGGCGACCCCCATCGCCGCACCGAAGGCGAGCGCGGCGAGCACGCGCGGAAGGCGCCATTCGAGAACAATCGTTGTCGCGAATCCGCCGTCCGTAGCGAACATCGCCTGCACGACCTCGGGAATGCTCAGCGGAAAGTCGCCGGTGCCGAGGGCGATCAGCGCGAACACCACGGCGGCGACGGCGAGCAACGCCGTGACCAGGCGGATGCGGCGGTGATCGCGCAGGCGCGGTGCGCGCGTTGTCGTCGCCGTCACAGCGCGCTCGCCTTCTGGCGGCGGACGAGGTAGATCAGCACGGGTGCGCCGATGACGGCCGTGATGATTCCGGCGGGAAGCTCGGCCGGACGGATGACCAACCTGCCCGCGATGTCGGCGACGAGAAGCAGGATGGGTGCGAAGAGCAGCGAGTAGGCCAGGATCCAGCGCTGGTCAGGACCGACGATCCAGCGGGCGACGTGCGGGACCATGAGCCCGACGAACGTGATCGGGCCGGCCAGTGCGGTTGCACCACCGGCGAGCAGGGTCACCGCCGCGAGCGCGAGGACGCGGGTGACGAGGATGTTGGCGCCGAGTGACACGGCGAGGTCGTCGCCGAGCGCGACGGCATTGAGGGAACGGGCGATGACGAAGCTGATCACGGTGCCTATGACGAGGAATGGCAACACTGCAGGGATGGCATCCCAGCCGCGGTCCTGCAGTGATCCGGATTCCCAGGCCCGCATCGCCGTGAAGCCCTCGGGGTCGGCGAGCAGGATGGCCGACGAGATTCCGCTGAGCACGGCGCCGAGCGCGACCCCCGTGAGGGTGAGCCGCACCGGGCTGCCTCCACCGCGACCGGCTGAGCCGATGAGATAGACCACGACGGTGGCGACGAGGGCTCCCCCGAAGGCGAACCACAGGTAGCCCGATGCCGAGGTGAGCCCGAGCACGCCGACGGCTATTGCCACGGCGAACGACGCCCCGGAGGTGACCCCGAGGATTCCCGGGTCGGCGAGCGGATTGCGCGTCACGGCCTGGATGAGGGCACCGGACAATCCGAGCGCGAGCCCCGCGGCGACGCCGATTATCGTGCGCGGAATGCGGAGTTCGAAGATGACCACGGCATCCGGGGTCGAGCCCGGCCCACCCTGCAGAGCCTGTAATACCGAGGCGAGCGGGATGTCGCGCGAACCGATGATCATGCTCGCGATGATCGCAACCACGAGCAGTGCCGCGGCGACCACGAAGCCGATGAGTCGCATCCGTCGCCGTTTAGCGGGAGATACGACTCGCGCCGCATCTTCGGCTACAACTGTTGCGCTCACACCCAGAAGCTTAGGCTATCCTTACCACTCGCGCCCCCAGCAGGCGTGCCCCCTCGCCCCACTACGGAAGGCCCTCCTCCGCATGCGTCTCAAGCCCATCGGTTTCACCGTCGCGACAGTTGTCGTGTCCCTCGCCCTCGCCGGCTGTGCCACCAGCACCCCGGCGCCCGAAACGTCGGGGGCCGCAGGCGACAATGCCGCCTTCCCCGTCACCGTCGAGACCGCGTTCGGCGACGTGACCGTCGAGAGCGAACCGAAGCGCATCGTCGCCCTCGGCTGGGGCGACGCCGAGACCGCGCTTGCGCTCGGAGTGCAGCCGGTCGGCGCATCCGACTGGCTCGCTTTCGGTGGAGAGGGTGTCGGCCCCTGGGCCGAGGGCCTGTACGACACCGCGCCCGAGATCATCGACACGCTCGAGCCCTCGTACGAGGCCATTGCAGCGCTCAAGCCCGACCTGATCCTCGACACCAAGAGCTCGGGCGACCAGGAGCGCTACGACCGCCTCTCGTCCATCGCGACGACCGTCGGCATTCCCGAGGGTAGCGAGAGCTACCTGACCAGCCTGGACGACCAGATGGAGATCATCTCCGAGGCCCTCGGCAAGGAGGCGAAGGGCGACGAGCTGCTCGACGCTGTCGAGGCCAAGTACGAAGAAGCTGCCGCCGCCCACCCGGAATGGGATGACCTGACCGTCGCCGCTGCCACGAAGACCAGCGAGGGCTGGGGCGCTTACATCGAGGGCAGCGAGCGCGTCTCGTTCCTCGAGAACCTCGGCTTCGAGCAGAGCCCGAAGATCGCCGCACTCGAGACTGCCGCAAGCGGCTTCACCGTCGACATCTCATCGGAGCAGCTCGACCTGCTCGACGCCGATCTGATCGTCGCGTTCCCGATCTATATCCCGACCACCGACATCACCGACGACCCGCTGTTCCAGGCGATTCCCGCGGTCGCTGCCGGACACTCCGTCGTCATCGACGGCGACCTGTCCGCCGCCTACTCGCTCGGCAGCAGCCTGGCGATCGGGTACTCCATCGACAACCTCGTGCCGCTGATCGCCGACGCCACGAAGTAACCCTGCATTTCCGGATGCCCCGCCCCGCCGTTCTGGCAGGCGCGGGGCATCCCCATTCCTGCCCCCAGTTTCACCCTCGGGTTTGTGTATTTTTGCGAGTTAAAGCGCCTACAACCCGCAAAAATGCACAAACCCGGGGTGTGGATGGGTGGAGTGGCGGGGGCTACTCGCGCACGTAGCCGCGCACCCAGTCGACGACGAGCCTGGGGGTGAGCCCGGCATCCGCTCCCACCGATCGCGACGGGAAGTCGAAGACGGCGATCATCAGCTGCATCGGGTAGTCCGGCGGATTGATGCAGGTGCGCACGTGCTCGCCATCGACGTAGAAGTCGACGCGGCCCGGCCTCCAGTCGACGCCGTAGGTATGGAACTCGGCCACGTCGATCGGCAGGCGCGGCGACGCGAAGTCCTCGACGACCCGCGGATCACGGAACGCGTGGAGCCCCATCCCGACGGCCGCTGACAGCTCGGGCACAACGGCATCCCCGAAGATCTCGAAGATGCAGATCTCAGCGCTCTCGGTCGGGTCGAGTTCGCGCCCGATCATCCACCAGGCCACCATCGACCGCGGTGAGATATCCGCCCAGGCACGCATCTGCAGGTAACCGTATTTGGGCAGGAGTCCCCAGAACTGCTCCTGCTGCTCGGCAACGCGGGCGCCGCTGCGGAAGGTCTGCTGCGCTGCGATGCTGCCGACCTCACCCGACCAGTTCCCGGTCTGCACGGCAGAGACGCGTAGCGGTGAGTGCTGGCCGGGCAACCAGAAGCCCTTGCCCGGCGGAATACTCAGCTCGAGGCAGGAATTACGGATCTCGTAGTCGGCGGCCGACTCGGCTCGCGAGCTCCAGGCTGGCAGATAGTGCGGAAACCAGACCCGGCGGTCGAGTTCGCTTTCGGTGAAGTCGTCCTCGAAAACCAGGCGGTACCCGCTCGGACTATTCGCGGGGGTCATTCCGGGATTCTGTCATCTCCGCCGACCTTTCGCCAGATTCGCTGTCGCCAGCGCACACCGGCTACGGCGAGCGCGACAGGATCTTCTCGTCGAGGGCCTTCGACTCCCGCCTGGTGTCCCGCTTGCTCACGAGGTCGCTCGCCTGCGCGGTGAGCACCGCGGTCTGGTCGTCGAGAATCGATTCGGCTGTGCCGGTGTCGAAGAGCAGCGACGTCGCGTCGATGACGGCCTGGTCGTAGACCTCGGCGAACTCGGGAACGGCGAGGAACCGCGCGGCCAGCGCGTCGGGCACCGGACCGTCGGCGCCAGATGAGTCGGATGCCGTGAAGGCCGAGCTCAGATCCCACGGCACCACAGTGATCAGCTTCGTCGTGTCGCTGTACTCGAGGGCCGTGCGCGCCCGGGGGCCGTCGTCCTGCCGCACCAGCTTCTGGAAGGCGAGGTACGCGGCGAACGAGTCGACGTCGAGGTAGGTGTGCAGGTCATCGGCGAAGGCTGAATCGCTCGACTTCTCGGCGAATTTGAGCAGTCGTGCCAGGGGCGCGGAATCCGTGCTTCCGGCGACCTGTTCGAAGGTGCCGTCGTAGGCATCCGCGCTGTCACCCCGGTAGCTGAAGTCACCGCCCGGCTGGGCGAGATAGAGCGAGTCGCCGGCGTCGAACTGGTCGGCCACCCATGCCTCGTCGAGCTGTTGCACGGCGAGACGCAGTCGCGCGGTTCCTCCGTTGACGGTGAAACTGGTCGGCACGGCCGACTCCGTCGAGAGGCCGGTTATGGCGAGCAGTTCGAGCGCGACCGATTCGTTGAGGCCGGTCGCGCTGGCGTTCGCCGAGAGCCGAAGCGCAGTCTCGCCGTCGAGCTGCTGGCCGTCGACGAACTTGTCGAAGCTGATGACCAGCGGAAGTCCCGCGAGGTCGACGTCGGTGGAATCGGGGTCGAGCGTCGCGCTATCGGCGAGCGCAACCCCGACGTCGTCGAGGCTCGTACCGTCGACGGTGATCGAGGCGCGCGCCCAGTCACGGGCGCCGCTCTCGCGATAGCTCGCCACGATCGCATCGAACTCGTCCGGGGAGATGTCCAGGGCGATGCTGTGCACTGCGGTCGCGTCCCAGAGAGAGTCCGGCAGGACGGCGGCCGTCGGGCTGCCGGCGGGATCGCTTGCCGTGCAGGCCGTGAGCGACACCAGCGCGAGGGCGCTTGCTGCGGCGATCGCGGCGCTTCGGAGAAGGCGGCGGGTGACACTCATTCGGGTTCCTCTTCCAGCGCGTGGATCCGCGCCATCCGGCCAAGTAAACCAAACGAATCTGCGCGATCTCTTGGCGCAGTATGGCGGGCACCTGCGAACGCACGACGGTGGGCCCCTCCGAAGAGGGACCCACCGCCTGCGTACCCCGCGTTCTTCGCGTGGTTCGGACAATTACGACCGCCGTGGCGGGCGTGGGGCGCCGATCCACGCGGAGAGGGGGCGGGCTACTTGCGCACCGTCAGCTTCACCGCGCTGCTCTTCACCGCCTTCAGCACGTCGGAGCCGTCGAACTGCACCCGGATCGAGTGCTTGCCGGTGCCGAGGGTCGGCAGCGAGACTGTGCGCGTTCCCTTGTCCGACAGGCGCAGGCTGGCGACCTTGATCAGCTTCGATCCGTCGTAGAAGCGCAGCGTTCCCGCCGGGGTGACCCCGACGGCCTTCACCTTCACGGTGAGCTTGGCCGTCTGCGAGTACTTCTTGATCGTGCTGTCGACGAACTTCGCCGAGATCACCGGCGTCCCCTTGACCACCGTGAGCGTGACGTTCGCGCTCGTGGACGGGTCGAGGAACTCGGATGCCGCGGGCGTGTACGTCGCGTGCAGCACGTGCTTGCCGATGGCGTACTTCGCCGGCATCACGACCGACGCGGTGTTGTTCTTCAGCGCGATGTTCGCCTTGAGCACCTTCGAGCCGTCGTAGAGCGTGACCTTGCCCGCGGCGACCGCACCACTTGCCGGTGTGACCGTCACGCGTGCCGTGACCCCCGATCCGTACGACTGGGTGCTCTTCGAGAGAGTCACCTTCGTCGCCGTCTCGTGGGCGGCGGTGTCGCCAGCCGCGACGAGAGTGACCTCGTCGGCGGACAGCGCGCGTCCGTAGGCGTGGACCTCGTCGATCGCACCCGGCCAGTAGTCGACGACAGTGTTGTTGAACTCTGCCGCTCCGATCATGGTGCGCCCGACCGAGGTGTAGCGCCCGGCCGTCACGGTGTCCGCGAGAACTCCGTTGACGTAGAGCGAACCCTCGCCGGCAGAGGCGTCCCAGACACCGGTCAGGTGATACCACTTGCCGAGTTCCGGAACGATCGTCTCGGTCGCGCGGCGCTCCCCGGGGAAGCTGAACGCGAATCCGCCGTGGCCGTACTGCAGGAAGAACGAGCTGACGCCGTCCGACCCCTCCTGGCTCGCTACAGTCGCCCAGTTGCCCGGGATGCTGTCGAGTTTGACGTCAGCGGCGATCGTGTAGTCGCGGGCGGTGTCGACCACCGGGACCGACGTCGACGCGTACTGGCCATCGCCCGAGAGCTGCAGCGCGTTTCCGCGCTTGCCGTCGGTGGTCCAGCCGGCCCCGCCCCGGAGGGTGAGGTCGTGGTCGTTGCCCGAGACATCTGCCGACGTCGTGCCGGTTCCCTCGTCGAGCGGGTAGCTCGCCTCACCGGTCAGCCCATCGTCGATGACCGCTTTTCCGGCTTCGCGACCGGCGTCGACAACGGCCTGGTTGGCCGCCCGGACCTTGACGAAGTCCATCTTCTCGATCTTGCGGTCGTAGGTGAAGAATCCGTTGACTTCACCCTCGACGTCGCTGATCTGCGTGTAGACAGCACCTGACAAGAAGGTGCGGGCCGGCTCGATCATCTGCTCGGTGTTCTTGACGTACGCAGCGGTCAGCGCTTCGGATGTCTCGAACCCGCCGTAGGGACTGAACGCGCCCTTCCAGGTGTGGCCGGGGATGACGAGCGAGAGCCCGCCGTGCTCGCCGTCGACGGCCGCGCGCGTGTTGTCCGGGGCCGGGAATCCCGGGCCCTGGTACATGTGCCAGTCGACGACGTCGCCCTTGCCGGAGTCACCGGGAAGGTTGCAGCAGTTGAGGCCGCTTCGCGCATTCACGAGACGCTCCGGGTCCTGCTCCTTCACGGCATCCGTGATCTCGCCGGTCTCCTCGGTGTTCCACTCGCTCCAGCCTTCGTTGAAGACCGTCCAGCCGATGATCGACGTCCACTCGTCGAGTGCGTCGACGGTGTCGTGCATCGAGTCGATCAGGTTGGCCTGGGCGACCGGCTCGGTGATCGAACCGGTGCCGCCGGGAACGAAGTCCTGCCAGACCATCATCCCGAGCGTGTCAGCGTAGTAGTAGAACCGCGCCGACTCGACCTTGATGTGCTTGCGGATGGTGTTGAACTTCAGGTCCTTCGTCTGCTGGATGTCGAACTTCAACGCGTCGTCGGTCGGCTGGGTGTACTGGCTTTCGGGCCAGTACCCCTGGTCGAGAGTCGAGAGCAGGAACTCCGGCTTGCCGTTGAGCGTGATCTTCTGCACGCCGCCTACTTCGGTGATCTCGATCGATCGCATACCGAAGTAGCTGTCGACCTTGTCCCCACCGGTGGCGGTGACGTCCACGTCATAGAGGTACGGGCTATCCGGGCTCCACAGCTTGGCATTCGGAACCGGGATGTCTGCCTCGGCGCCGGCCTTCGCTGTTGCGGTGCCGACGACGGCGCCGTTGTTCTTCTCACGCACGGTGATCGTGAAGTCGTCGGATGCCGCGGCCGAAGCCGAGCTCACTACGACACCTACCGAGCCGGCGGCCAGGTCAGCGGTCGCCACGACCTTGTCGATGGACACCTCGGGAACCGGCTCGATCCACACCGTCTGCCAGATTCCCGACGTGGGGGTGTAGAAGATGCCGCTCGGGTTCGCGCGCTGCTTGCCGATCGGCTGCTGCTCGCTTGTCGTGTCGGTGACCGCGACGATGAGCTCCTGCGGGCCGGTGCCTTCGACGGCATCCGTGAGGTCGACCGTGAACGGCAGGTACCCGCCGACCGCGTGGCCGACTTCTTCGCCGTTCAGGTAGACGGTCGCGTCATAGTCGACGGCGCCGAAGTTGAGCTGCAGGCGGTTGCCGTCACCGATGTCCCAGCCTTCGGGAACGGTGATGTCGCGCTTGTAGAACATGTGGTCTTCGTGACGGTTGATCCCTGACAGCTTCGACTCGATCGCGTAGGGAACAACGACGGTCTCGTCGAGGTCTGTTCCGAACGGGACAGCGTCATCGGCCCCGGCACCGGCGAACTGCCACTTGCCGTTGAGGTTCAGCCATTTGTCGCGCACCAGCTGCGGGCGCGGGTATTCGGGAAGCGGGTTGTCGGTGTCGACGTCGTCGGCGAAGTCGGTCTTGAGGTACTTCGTCGACCCGTTGAGAACGGGGAGGTCGAACGCCTCGAGCGGCTCGCCGCCGAGGGTCAGGCCACCTTCACCGTCGTATTTCACGCGCACGATGCTCGACTCGAACACCTCGGTGCCGAGCGTGATGGTGAGCCCACGCGCACCTTCGGTCGCGATGCTCTCGACCGGGTACTTCGAGTTGTCGACGGTGACCGACACGTGGTCGGTGACCGACGCCGTCACTCCCCCGAGGTCCTCTTCGAAGGCCAGGTCGATCGATTCGCCATCCGTGGGAATGGTCGCGTCCAGCGCGAACGGCGGATAGCCGGCCGGCGCGTAGTAGGCGGATGCCGGGATGATCTCTTTCGGAACACTCGGGCTCGACCAGCGCAGGAACATGTTCGCTCCGCCGATGGCCTGGAAGTTCTCGACCTTGATGTCGTAACGCTGGCCGGCGGTCAGCGAGACAGTGTCGCTGGTCTGCTCGTTGTCCCAGTCGCCGACCCAGTGATCGATGATGAGTTCGCCATCGACCCAGACCCGGAAGCCGTTGTCACCGATCGCGTAGAACGTATAGTCCTCGGTGAACTCCGGCTCGATCGCCCCGGTCCAGCGGGCGGCAGTGTTCTCGGTGCGACCGGTCAGGTCGCGGTAGGTCGGCACGAGGTCCGGAAAATTCACGGCCGAATCGAGCTGGGTGGCTTTGAGCTCACCGAGGTCGTCCGAACCGCTGGTGGCCTGGGTGAAGTACTCACCCTTGAGGCCGTGGGTGGTGGAATCACCAGGGGCTGCCTGAGCGGCAGAGCCGCCCACGGCAAACGCACCGAGGCCGAGAGTGGCCGAGAGGAGTACGGCCAACACCGCCTTCGATCGACTACGCGACCGGGTGGATTGATTCATTCTTAGTGCCTTTCATCATTGAATAGCAGGGGGCCGAGCTGTCGTGCGCGGTCCATTCGGGCGCGCAAAAGCCGCGCACGAAAGACCTCAGGCAGTCGCGGCTCGTACAGCCGAAGCGACTCTGCATGAATTGTCGCTAAAACCTGTCCGAAAGTCCAGTACTGTCGAAATGAGACGTTTCGGCACGCCGGATTCGCCCATGATCCCGGTGGTACGCTTCCCTCATTTGCTCCGGGATGGAGCGATTCTCGAGACCGGCTCGCGAGCGGATGGGGGTGAACCAGCATGGCGGATGTCGGCTACGTCTGGGTCGGCCCGCTCGAGCACAGCTCCGAATACCAGCGCGACCTGCTCAAGCACAGCGGGGTCACCCGCATCTACGAGGACATCAGCCCCAACACGGTCACGCCGACCCGGCCACAGCTGACCGAGGCACTCGAGAACATCGGCGCCGATGACACCCTCGTCATCTGGCGCCTCGACCGCCTGGCCAACACGCTCCCCCACGTGCTGTCGCTGCTTGAACTGCTCGGCTCCCGGGGAGTCGGCGTCCGCTCGCTCACCGAGGGACTCGATACGTCGGGGCCGGATGGGGCGGCGCTGCTCAAGGTCGTCCACGCGTTCACCGAGCTCGAGCGCACGCTCACCCGTGAGCGCACCATGGTCGGCGTCTACGCGGCACGCGCCCGTGGACGGGTCGGCGGTCGGCCGCGCGCACTGTCGGCGACCAACGTCGAGAGGGTCACGATGCTGCGCGACCAGGGGGCATCCGTTCGCGAGATCGCGCAGCAGCTCGGAACATCCCGCGCCACCGTCTATCGTGCGCTCGAACAGCAGAACGAAGACGCCGGCGACACGGCGGATGCCGCAGAATCGCAGGGCCCGGAGTCCCCGATCCGCGGCGAATCGCCCTCGCCGAGCGGGGCGTAGTTCCAGGTCGTTTTTCGATCAGTTTTGATCGGATCTGGTCAAATGCGCATTCCTGTTCGTAGGATGACGGCATGATCGCAGCGCAGCGACGCAATGTAATTCTCGACTCCGTACGCCTGGACGGCGCGGTGTCGATAGCCGAGCTTGCGGCGCGCCTCGGCACATCCGAGGTCACCATCCGGCGGGATCTGGCCCACCTGCACGATGCGGGGCTGCTCACCCGCACCCACGGCGGAGCGGTCGCGGACACGTCGACCCGCGAACGCAGCTACGCCGAGAAGACCGGGCAGGCCATGGCCGAAAAGCGGTCGATCGGTCGCCTCGCCGCAACGCTCGTGGACGACGGCGACGTCATCATCGTCGGCCCGGGCACCACCACCGAGGCGTTCGCCTGGTCGCTGCGCGACCGGGTGCGCCTGACTATCGTGACCAACTCCCTGCCCGTCGCCGAGGCGTTTGTCGCCTCCACCGAGAACGAGGTCATCATGACCGGAGGCACCCTTCGCGGATCGATCCGCGCCCTGGTCGGTGAGACGACCAACCGGGCCCTGCGCGGCATCCACGCCGACAAGACATTCCTGTCGGGCAACGGGCTCGTCAGCGACTTCGGGCTGTCGACGCCGAGCATGAGCGTCGCCGACTCGGACCGGGCGATGGCCGCGGCCGGCCGGGAGGTCATCGTGCTCGCCGATTACACGAAATTCGGCCTGCGGGCGGCCATCCAGACCCTCGACCCGGCAGCCATCACCCGCCTGGTCACCGACGGTCTCACGAGCGCGGAATCGGTGCTGTCGTTTCGCGAACTGGGTGTCCGCGTGGATGTTTCATAACCGTGACTGGACTTTTGGACAGGTTTTAGCAACAATGCACGAGTGACAGTTTCGCTTCTGTCCGCAATTGCAATATTTTGAACGACTCGCGATCACCGGGCCGCTCAGCAATCACGAATCAGGCATTCAACAAGGAAGTTGGCTAGCAATGAGCTCAACCAGAAAGTCGCGGTATCTCCTCGGCACAGCAGCGGCCTTCGCCGCACTCGCCCTCACCCTCACCGGCTGCACGAACCCCGGAACCGCCGACCCGGGGGCCGCGCCGGCCGAGGGAACGCAGCAGACGGCCAAGGCCTCCGACGGCCCGACCTGCTCGCTCGCCGACTACAAGGGCGAATCGATCGACCTCACCGACGCCGTTGTCGGATTCTCGCAGTCCGAGAAGGAAGACAACCCGTTCCGCATCGCCGAGACCCAGTCGATCAAAGACGAAGCTGCGGCCATCGGAGTGAAGAAGCTCATCACGACGAACGCGCAGTCGACTCTCTCGAAGCAGATCTCCGACATCCAGGACATGATCGCCCAGGGCGCGCAGGTGCTCATCGTGGCCCCGCTGAACTCGGACGGCCTCGAGCCGGCCCTCGCCGCAGCTCGCGAGAAGAACATCCCGGTCATCACCGTCGACCGCAAGCTCAACGCGACGGCTTGTGAAGACTACGTCTCGTTCCTCGGCTCAGACTTCGTCGAGCAGGGCAAGCGCGCAGCCGACCAGCTGATCGCCGGAACCGGCGGCAAGGGCAATGTCGCCATCCTGCTCGGCGCCTCGGGCAACAGCGTGACGACCGACCGCACCTCGGGCTTCGTCGACCAGATCGCCGCAGCAGCGCCGGACATCGAGATCGTCGCCCAGCAGACCGGTGAGTTCGCTCGCGACAAGGGCCAGTCGGTCACCGAGCAGCTTCTGCAGTCCAACCCGGAGATCACCGCCATCTACGCGGAGAACGACGAGATGGGCCTCGGAGCACAGGCAGCGATCATCGCCGCCGGCAAGGTTCCCGGCAAGGACATCCAGATCTACTCCATCGACGGAACGCGTAACGCTGTCGAGCAGCTGGCAGCCGGTTCGTACAACGGAGTCATCGAGTCCAACCCCCGCTTCGGTCCGCTCGCGTTCGCGACTCTCAAGTCGTTCCTCGCCGGTGACCCGGTAGGCCAGGACATCGTGATCGAAGACGGCGAGTACAGCGCCGACAACGCCGCAGAGAAGGTGGGCGCCGCCTACTAGACCGGGTGCCCGACATCCGCACGACCCCGGTGTGCCGGTGGGACGAAATCGCCCCACCGGCACACCCTGCCGTAACTCAACGGCAGTGAACCACCAGAACAGTCCCGATGAAGCGACAACAAGAAAGATCTGAGGCGTGACGATGGAGTCCATCCCGCTGACCGGCGTACCCGTGCTCGAAGCGCGCGGAGTGACGAAGAGATTCGCGGGCGTCACGGCCCTCGACTCGGTCGACTTCACCGTGCGGCCCGGCGAGTCGATCGCCCTGATGGGCGAGAACGGAGCCGGCAAGTCGACGCTGATCAAAGTGCTGACCGGGGTCTACCAGCCCGACGAGGGCGAGCTGCTGCTCGCGGGCGAGACCACGTCGTTCGCTCGCCCGCTCGACGCGCAGAAGTCGGGGGTGAGCACGATCTACCAGGAAGTGAACCTGGTTCCCCTGATGTCGGTCGCCCAGAACATCTACCTCGGCCGCGAGCCGAAGAACGCGCTCGGACTCATCGACTTCCGCCGCATGTACGCCGACGCGCGCGCGCTGCTCACCGAGTACGGCATCCAGGTGGATGTCCGTCGCCCGTTGCGCAGTCTTGCTCTCGGCGTGCAGCAGATGGTCGCGCTCGCCAGGGCAGTGAGCATCAACGCGAGCGTCGTCATCATGGACGAGCCGACGTCGTCGCTCGAAGCGCGCGAGGTCGAGACCCTGTTCCGGGTCATCGAGCTGCTGCGCGGACGCGGCATCGCCATCATCTACGTCTCGCACCGCATGGACGAGATCTACCGCGTGTGCGACCGGGTGACGGTGCTCCGTGACGGCAAGGTCGTGCACGTCGGCGACCTGGACGCGCTCCCCCGCCTCGAACTGGTCTCGCTCATGCTCGGCAAGTCGATGGAGAAGGTGGACCGCGGTGGCCTCACCGCCTTCCACGCCGCGAACTCGAGCGACGCCCCACCGGTGCTCGTCGCGGAGAACCTCAGCCGTAAGCACCAGATCGATGGCATCGGGTTCTCTATCCGTCCGGGAGAGGTCGTCGGCCTCGGCGGACTGCTCGGCTCCGGCCGGTCGGAGACCCTCAAAGCCCTGTCTGGTGTCATGCAGCTCGACTCGGGAAGCGTGACGATCGGAGGCAAGACCGTGCGCAGCGGATCGGTGCCCGCGGCCATCCGCGCCGGCATCGTCATGCTGCCCGAAGACCGCAAGAGCGAGGGCATCGTGCCCAACCTGTCGGTGCGTGACAACATCGTGCTCGCCGCACTGCCCAAACTATCCAGCGCCGGCTTCACCTCGAAACGCAAGCAGGATGCCGTCGTCGACGTGTTCATCAAGCGCCTGCACATCAAGGTGTCGAGCCCCGACCAGATCGTGTCCGAGCTCTCCGGCGGAAACCAGCAGAAGGTCATGATCGCCCGTTGGCTCGCCATGACCCCGAAGGTGCTGCTGCTCGACGAACCCACCCGGGGAATCGACGTCGGCGCGAAAGCCGAAGTGCAGGCCCTCATCGACGAACTCGCGCACGAGGGGCTCGCGATCGTGCTCGTGTCATCCGAGGTCGAAGAAGTCGTCGAAGGGTCGGCGCGCGTCGTCGTGCTGCGCGACGGGTCGATCGCGACCGAGCTTCTCGGCGAAGACGTGAACGAGAGCTCGCTGCTCGCCGCGCTTGCCGGGGATGCCGTTTCCACGGCAGGCACCACGGACCCCCTGCCTGCAAGCTCACCGCCTATTGACTCACTGACGAAGGTGAACGAATGACCCAGCCAACTGTCTCGACGCGGATGCCGAGCCGCGCGACCGCCCTCGGAATCCTGCAGCGGTACGGCGTCTACATCGCCATCGTGCTGCTGCTCGTCTACAACCTGTTCTTCACGCCGAACTTCTTCGCCATCGACAACTTCCGCACGCAGTTCGTGCAGGTAGTGCCGGTGCTGATCGTCGCGCTCGGCATGGCCCTGGTGATCGGCACCGAGGGAATCGACCTCTCGGTCGGCGCCGTCATGGCGCTCGCCGCTTCGACCATCCCGCTCTACATCGGCTATGGCGTCGTTCCGGCGGTGCTCATCGCGATCTTCGTCGGTGCGGTGATCGGCGCGTTCAACGGCATCATGATCGCGCTGATCGGGGTGCAACCGATCGTGGCGACGCTCGCGGTGATGGTCGCCGGGCGCGGGCTCGCGCTTCTCATCGCCAACGAGCAGTTGAAGTCGGTGACGGATCCAGGAGTGCTCGCGCTCGGTCGCGACAACATCGCCGGGGTTCCCTACAGCGTGATCATCGCCGTCGTGCTCGTCGCCGCTGTCGCGCTGCTCGTCAACAAGACGACCTTCGGCAAGCAGCTGATCGCCGTCGGCGGAAGCCGCCGGGCGTCCGAGCTCGCCGGGCTGCCGGTCAAGCGCATCCTGCTGCTGACCTACGTGCTCGCGGCCGGCCTGGCCGCCGTCGCCGGGGTGATCGGAACCGCGCGGCTCGGGGCATCCGTGCCGTCGACCATCGGTAACCTCATCGAGCTCTCGGCGATCACCGCCGTGGTGGTCGGTGGAACGCCGCTCACCGGAGGCCAGGTGAAAGTGCTCGGCACCGTCGCCGGAGCCCTGCTGCTGCAGTTCATCAGCGCAACCCTGATCAAGCACAACGTTCCGGATGCGTACTCCCAGATCGCGCAGGCGGTCATCATCCTCGTCGCCGTGTACATCCAGCGTGGAAAGGTCTCCGTCCGATGACAACCACCGTCGACACAGTCGCAAACCGCACAGAAGACAACCGGGCATCCCGCGAGCGCATCGCCAGCGTGCTGCAGAGCTACGGCGCGGCAATCGTGCTCGGGCTTCTCGTCATCGTCGGGAGTATCGCGTTCCCCACCTTCGCCTCTGCGGGCAACTTCGCCAACATCGCGACGCAGTCGTCGTTCCTGTTGATCGTCGCCGCCGGCATGACCTTCGTCATCCTCACCGGCGGCATCGACCTCTCGGTCGGGTCGGTATTCGCACTGGGCGGGGTGCTTGCCGCCTACGGGTCGACCTACGGGCTGGCCGGGGCGCTGCTCTTTCCGCTCGTGGTCTGCGGGGCGATCGGCGCGCTGCAGGGATTCCTCATCGCCTACGGCAAGATGGCACCGTTCATCGTGACGCTTGCGGGCCTTCTCGGCGTGCGTGGCCTGGTGCTCGCGAGCACTGACGGCGGCTCGACCACTCCCCTGGTGACGGATGAGGGGGTCATCTCGCTCGGACAGGATTCGATGTTCGGAATCCACTGGCCGGTAGTGATCGCCGTTGCGATCATCGTCGTGGGCACGCTGCTGCTCGCCCGGACGAGTGGCGGGCTGTCGATCCTCGCAGTCGGCGGTTCAGAGAGCGCCGCGACCCTGATGGGTCTTCCGGTGGCACGCGTGAAGTTCGGGGTCTACGTGATCAGCGGGCTCTGCGCCGGTCTCGCCGGGGCCCTCAACGCCGCGTACTCGTCATCGGGCGTGCCGACCGTCGGTGTCGGTCTCGAGCTCAACGCCATCTCGGCTGTCGTGATCGGCGGCACGCTGCTCGTCGGCGGGCGCGGCAACCTCATCGGCACGGTCGCCGGAGTGCTGTTGCTCAGCGTCATCCAGAACCTCATCAACCAGGTCGGTTCGCTGAGTTCATCGGTGCAGGCGGTGGTCTCGGGCGGCTTCCTGGCCGTCGTGGTGATCATCCAGACGGTGCTGTCGAGAACGCAGCGGCTCTAACCCCTCGTGCCTAACCCGTTTCAAGGAGATTTTGGGCTTTTGCCCGATCCTGCCGCTGGTTTGCTCATCCAGCCGCAGGATCTCCTTGAAACGGGTTAAGTGGGGCGGGTGGAGCTAGTTGACCTCGTTCGGGTGCGAGCCGACCCGGTTGTTGGCGTCGAGGGCATCGATCGAGGCGACCTCGTCATCCGTCAGCTCGAAGTCGAAGACGTCGAAGTTCTGCGCGATGCGCTCGGCGCTGTTCGACTTCGGAAAGACGATGATGCCGTTCTGCAGGTGCCAGCGGATGACGACCTGCGCCGGCGACTTGCCGTGCGACTCGGCCGCCGCTGCGATGGCCGGAGCGCCGAACAGGTCGTACTTGCCCTGGCCAAGCGGGCCCCAGGCTTCGATGTGAATGCCCTTGTCGGCTGCGAACGAGCGGATGTCGCGCTGCTGCAGTGCCGGGTGCAGCTCGATCTGGTTCACGGCGGGAACGACAGAGCCGCCCGCGATGACCTTCTCGAGGTGCTCGACCTGGAAGTTCGAGACGCCGATCGAGCGGGCCTTCTGGTCTGCGGCGATCTGCTCGAGGGCGAGCCAGCTCTCGAGGTAGGTGTCACGCTGCGGGGTCGGCCAGTGGATGAGGTACAGGTCGACGTAGTCGAGACCGAGCTTCTCGAGGCTCAGGTCGACGGCGTCGAAAGCCGACTGGGTGCCCTGGTCGGAATTCCACAGCTTGGTGGTGATGAAGAGTTCTTCACGCGCGATACCGGACTTGGCGATCGCGGCACCGACGCCGGTCTCGTTGCCGTAGATCGCGGCGGTGTCGATGTGGCGGTAACCGGCCTCGAGGGCGTCGGTGACGATGCGCTCGGTCTCGTCGGGGTCGACCTTGAACACGCCGAACCCCAGCTGGGGGATGTCGTGGCCGTCGTTGAGGGTGATGGTGGGGACCGTCATGGGGTACTCCTGTCAGTTCTCGGCCGCGGCTCTTGTCGGACCGCCGCCCGTCATTCCAGAGTACCCACGGCCGGGTGTGCGCTGCCTGTTCGCTGGGTGCTGCCTGATCGCGGGCTGTGGCTGCTTCAGCCCAGCCGCCCGGTCAGACGAGTGTGGAATCCTGCGCTGCGGTCGTCGAGTCCGATGTAGGTCACGGTCGCCCCGTGGGCGATGTACTTCGTCTCGATCGAGTCGAGCGAGGCCACCGTCGATGCGTCCCAGATCTGGGCGTGGGTGAGGTCGATGACCACCACGGCCGGGTCGTCGGCGTAGCTGAACCGCTCGACGAGATCGTTACTGCTTCCGAAGAACAGCGGGCCATGCACGTCGTAGCGCACGGATTTCCCGTCGGCGGACAGCGTGCGGTCGGCACGGACGACGTGGGCGACCCTGCGGGCGAAGAGCACCATGGCGAGAACGACACCGACAAGCACGCCCGCGGCGAGGTTGCCGGTCGCGACGACGACCACGATCGTGACCGCCAGCACGAGCGTTTCGGGGATCGGCATCCGGCGCAGCGTCGACGGGCGAACGCTGTGCCAGTCGACGGTCGAGATCGCGACGATCATCATGACGGCGGCGAGCGCCACCATCGGGATCTGTGCCATCACGTCGCTCAGCGCCGTGACCAGGATGAGCAGGACGACGGCCGCTACGACCGTCGAGATGCGCGTGCGGGCCCGGCCGATCTTGACGTTGACGATGGTCTGGCCGATCATCGCGCATCCGGCGATGCCGCCATAGAACCCGGCGAGGATGTTGGCGACGCCGAGAGCCCAGGACTCGCGGCCTTTGTGCGAGCGGCTGTCGGTGAGGTCGTCGACGAGCTTGGCGGTGAGCAGCGTCTCCATGAGACCGACGAAGGCGACGCTCAGGGCGACCGGCCAGATGATCTGCAGAGTCTCGAGGTTGAGCGGCACGAGGAACGGGGTGATGCCGGGTAGCCCACCGGTCATCGGCCCCTCGTCGCCGACATTCGGCACAGCGAGTTGGAACACCATGACGATCGCGGTCACGACGACGATCGCGACGAGCGGCGCAGGCACGGCCTTGGTGAAGCGCGGGAGGATGAGGATTATCGCCACGGTGAGCGCGAACAGCGGATAGACGATCCAGGTCTGGCCGATGAGGTGCGGCACCTGCGCGACGAAGATCAGTATCCCGAGGGCGTTGACGAAGCCGATCATCACCGAGCGCGGAATGAACCGCATGAGCCGGGCGAGGCCCA
>Ga0247729_10000135_pt1 | contig 35163 bp, 35 predicted proteins | sample UWRJL133311R2_FD_180958 | JGI IMG/M metagenome (GOLD analysis project Ga0247729, IMG submission 180958) | Plant litter microbial communities from Arlington Agricultural Research Station in Wisconsin, United States - UWRJ-L133-311R-2 | ecosystem: Environmental > Terrestrial > Plant litter >... | reverse complement strand
TCGGTGGGCGACGTCTTCAACGGCCTCGATGCGGCGATGCGGCGCCCGGTGGAGGTCCTGGGGCTGCTGCAGATCGCCGCCCAGCTCGACAGCATCGACCGCAGCGACCTCCTCGAGAGCTTCAGCACCGTGCGGGCGGACGGCACCCGCCGCTCGTACACGCTGCCCCGCCTCACCGTGAACGCCACGACCACCACTAACACCACGACCACGACCTCCGACGGAGTAGAGATTGACTGACCAGGCGCCCAGCGACGACAGCGACGACTTCGAGGAGCGGGCGACGAGCTTCGCCCTGTTCGAGGGCGACGACGGCGGTCTCACGGTGCAGCAGCGCAAGACGCTCGTGATGCTGCTCAAGCACCGCTACATCTCGGCCGCTGCGCACCCCGCCGAGTGGCGCACGCTGCAGGACTCCACCCGGCTGATCAAGTCGCGCCTGAACGACATCTTCCTCGACCTCCACGTCGACCTGCACTACGAGGTCGCCTTCAAGCGCCAGGCGGTACCCGAGGGCGGCGACCGCTTCCCGACGCTGCTGCACGACGTCGCGTACACCCGTGAGGAGACGATCCTGCTCGTCCTCCTCCGCCAGCGCCTCCGCAGCGAGCGCGCCAACGGCCAGGAGATCGTCAGCGTCGACCGCGACTACCTCGTGGAGAACATCGGGCACTTCCGGCCCCCGCACGCCACGGACCGCGTCGGGGACGCGCGTCGAGCGGATGGCGCCGTCGAATCCCTGGTCAAGGCCCGGGTGCTCCTCAAGACGACAGACCCCGACCGCTTCCGGATCGCGCCCGTCATCGAGGTGCTGCTGCCCGTTCACCGGCTGGCCGAGCTGCTCGCCTGGCTGAGGGAGCAGAACGGCACCGCGCTTCCCGACTCCGACCTGCAGAACCTGGAGAGCATCTCATGACCGACTCCCCGCTCTTCCACATCGACGGCAGCACCGAGGGGACCACCCAGTGGCGCGCCGAGACCTTCCAGATGGTCAACTGGGGCGGCTTCCACGGCCACCACCAGTTCGCCTTCGCACCGAACGCCACCCTGGTCTCCGGCGCGTCGGGCACCGGCAAGAGCAGCCTGCTCGACGCCTACCTCGCCCTCATGATGCCCTCGGACACCCCGTTCAACGGGGCGTCGAACGACGCCGGGTCCGGGCGTGCGCGCAGCAGCGACCAGCGCAACCTGCTCACCTACCTGAAGGGCAAGACCGACTCCAGCCGGGAGGCCGATACGGGGGAGATGCACGACACCGTGCTGCGCGGGTCCGACTCCTCCACCTGGGGCGCGGTGGGAATGACCTTCATCGACGACAACGCGCGCCGCTTCACCGTGCTGCGTGCCTACTTCGTGCCCCGGGGCGGCAGCAAGCCCGCGGACATCACCATGAAGATGGCGACGACGGATGGCGTGCTCGACCTCCGCGACCTCATCGATGCCGTCGAGTCGAAGTTCGACAAGCGGGTGCTGCGCAGCCGCTTCCCCGAGCTCGACGTCTTCGACACCTACGCCGCGTTCGCGCAGACCCTCCACACACGACTCGGCATCGGCGCCAACGGCGAGGGAGGCAAGGCGCTTCGGCTCCTCGCGCGCATCCAGGCCGGCCAGCAGATGAAGTCGGTGGACGGCCTGTTCAAGTCGATGGTGCTCGAGGAGCCCACGACCTTCGCGGCCGCGGACAAGGCGGTCACCCACTTCGAGGACCTCGAGCGCTCCTACGGCGCCATGGTCACCGAGGCGCAGAAGGCGAAGGTGCTCGAGCGGCTGCCCGACCTGCATCGCGACTACGAGGCCGCGATGGCGAAGACGAGCCTGGTGGACGCCCTGGGGGTGCGCCAGACCGGCGACACACCGCTCACACTCTGGCAGCTGACAACCGAGCGTCGCCTGCTCGCCGCGGCCGCCGACGACAACCGCGCCCGACGGGACGAGAACGTGCGGGAGTCCGCGCGGGCACGGAAGGCGGAGACCGAGCTGAAGGCGCGCCTCGCCGAGTTGCAGAGCCAGGAGCGGGAACAGGGCGGCGACGTGCTCGTCGCGCTCGAGCGGCAGTACGACGACCTCGCGGCGGCACGAGACGCCGCGGTCGCCGAGCGCGCACGCTTCGACGAGCGCACCGCCGTGCTGGAGACGACGATCGGGTCACCGGAGCAGTTCGCCGCGGCGCGGGCCGCCGCCGAGAGCGCCGTCGCATCCTTCGCGGCGAGCGAGACCGGACTCGAGCTCGAGCGGGACCGGCTGAAGCGGGAGATCTACCCCCTCGAGACCGAGATCCACGCACTCGCCGCGGAGCAGCGGTTCCTCGCCGGTCGCGAGAGCCTGGTGCCGCAGCACCTGGACAGCGCGCGGGTCGCGATCGCCCGGGCGCTGGGCGTGTCGCCGGCCGAACTGCCCTTCGTGGCGGAGCTGGTGGACGTGGCCCCGCGGGAGCAGGAGTGGCGCACCGCGGTCGAGTCCACGCTGGGCCCGATCGCGCGCATCATGCTGGTCGACGAGACACTGCTCGACTCGCTGAGCACGGCGATCGACCCGCTGCGGCTCTCGGTGCGCATCCAATTCCAGGGCGTGGCGCTGGAGCCCTTCGCCGAGGTCGACGCCGACACCCGCTACGTCTCCGGAAAGCTCGTTTTCAAGAACTCCCCGTTCAGCGCCTGGGTGCAGGACAGGGTGACCTCCTCCAGCCTCGACGCCCTGTGCGTCCTTTCCCCGGCGGAGCTCGGCGGCCCGGGCCGCCGCGTCACCCGGAGCGGTCAGAGCCGGAGCGGCAAGAGCGGCGCCCACGGCGTCAACAAAGACCAGCGCGGGATCCTCGGATTCTCGAGCCGCGCCCGACTCGACGAGATCGAGCTCGAGCTGCTGGAGAGCAAGCGGCGTGCCGCCCGGCTCGCCGACGACGCATCGGCGGTCGCCGACCGGATCGCCGGGCTGCGGGAGCGCCGGGACGCCCACCGCTTCGTGGTCGACTCCGACTGGGCCGCGATCGACGTCGAAAGCGCCGAAGAAGGCGTGCTCGCCAAGAAGTCGGAGTGGGACCGGATACTCGGCGACAGCGACGTTCTGCGTGCGCTGAAGCACGAGGAGCAGACGCTCTCGGCCGAGCTCGACGCCGCGGGGGAGCAGAAGCACGCCGCCAAGAGCGACGCGGCCGCCCTCGCGACGGAGCAGGCCCGCATCGTCGACCGGGAGGACGTCGTCAGCGCCGAGCTCGAGCGTCTCGAGCGGGAGCAGACCGTGCTCCTCAGCGCGGAGCAGTCCGCCTACCTCGACGCGCAGTTCGCGGCGGTGGGCGACCCGGACGACCTCGCCCTCTTCGCGGCCGGGGCGCGGCGACTCCGCGACCGCCTCTCGGAGCAGGCGGACAACGACCGGGGGAGCGCGCAGGGCACGAAGGACGCCCTGGTCTCCATCTTCGAGACCTTCCAGAGCCGGTGGCCCGACCCGAACATCGGCGTCTCCCTCGACTCCTACACGAGCTACCGCGACATCCTCGACTCGGTGCTCACCCTCGGGCTGCACGAACGTCGGCAGGAGTGGAAGCGGAGGCTGTCCACCTGGAGCGGCCAGGACCTGGTCCCGCTCGCCGGGGCGTTCAGCACCTCGGTGGAGGAGATCGAGGACCGACTGCGCCCGGTCAACGAGATCCTCTCCTCGCTGCCCTTCGGCGCCGGACGGGACCGCCTGCGGATCTCGCTCCGCCGGCTCCACCGCGACGACTCCGTGGCCTTCCGCAAGGAGCTCAAGACGCTGTCGTCCGGCGCCACCGAGTCGTTCACCGACGACGAGATCGAGGCCCGCTTCCAGCGCCTCCAGGCCTTCATGGCGCTTATACGGCGCCCGGAGGACGACTCCCGCGTCCCCGTCGGGCTGTCCACCCGCGACCTCCTCCTCGACGTGCGCAAGCACGTGGAGATCACCGCGGTTCGCGAGACCGAGGACGGCGTCGAGGTCAGCGTGTACTCCTCCCTCGGCGGCAAGAGCGGAGGAGAGTCGCAGGAGCTCGTCGCCTTCGTGGTCGGCGCCGCCCTGCGCTTCCAGCTGGGCGACGAGAGCCGCACGCGACCCCGGTTCGCGCCGGTCTTCCTCGACGAGGGCTTCGTGAAGTCGGACGCCGAGTTCGCCGGCCGCTCCGTGGCGGCCTGGCGTGGACTCGGCTTCCAGCTCATCATCGGCTCGCCCCTCGACAAGGTCACCGCGCTCGAGCCCTACATGGACTCGATGCTGTCCGTCACCAAGAACCACGCCACCGGCTACTCCTACATCACCCCGATGGAGCCGTCGGACGACGAGGCGGATGCCGTGGCCTGATCGAGGCCACAACTCAGGCAGAACGTCGCTGCCGTCTCGGCGACCCGCGGATCCTCGCGGGCGCACACCGCGGCATCCGCTCTCTGCCTGAGTTACGAGGACGTACGCGCATGATTCCGGACGAAGCGGATGCGCCCGGCGCGCCGGTCCCGGAACCCCGGGGCGCGCAACCTCCCACGCCCGCCGCAATCCGGAATGACGACCAGGCACAGGCGCGGTATTCGCAACTCAGGCAGAGCGTTCCGGACCGTCTCGGCGACCCGCGGATCCTCGCGGACGCACGCCGCGGCATCCGCTTTCTGCCTGAGTTGCGATGCCGTCACGAGGTCGCCGCGAAAACAAAAGTGACCCCGGCGAATCGCTCCGCCGAGGCCACTCCGTCCCGACACTGTCGGGGTCCTGCTGTCTCAAGAGCAGAGAGGCCAGCGTAGCAGGCCAACGACGAGAGGCCCGCCGCACATTTCTGTGCAACGGGCCTCTCATCTGCTATTTTCACTGAAATAGCCACAGTGCGCGAAGGGGGACTTGAACCCCCACGCCCGTTAGGGCACTAGCACCTCAAGCTAGCGCGTCTACCAATTCCGCCATCCGCGCGCACGGCCTGTCTTCCCAGTAACTTTCACTGCGTTGACCGCCGAGAAACGAGAATAGCATGCTCTGAGCACTGCAAATGTCACTTCGCGTCGCCGCGGCACGACACGCCGTATTCGACGGGTAGCGTTGCAGCATGACGACCGAACCAGAGCTCGAAGCAACTGCCCGAATTGCCCAGCAACTGATTAGGTTCGACACCTCGAACTACGGCGAGGGAGTCTCCAACGGAGAAAAAGATGCGGCCGAATATCTCGGTTCGCTTCTCGAGGACCTCGGCCTGAAGACGCACTACGTCGAGTCCGACCCGGGACGCACCAGCGTCGTCGCCCGGGTCGCCGGATCCGATCCCAGCCTCCCGGCGCTCGTGGTGCACGGGCACAGCGACGTCGTGCCCGCCGATCCGGCCAACTGGAGCGTCGACCCCTTCGGCGGCGTGATCAAGGACGGCATGCTGTGGGGCCGCGGCGCCGTCGACATGAAGAACATGGACGCCATGATCGTCACGGCGCTGCAGGACATCCTCGGGTCGGGCAGACAGCCCAAGCGCGATCTGGTGATCGCCTTCTTCGCGGATGAAGAGGCCGGGGGAGTGCGCGGATCCCACCATCTCGTCACCACACGCCCCGAATTGTTCGCGGGCGCGACGGAGGCGATCAGCGAAGTCGGCGGCTACTCCGTCACCATCAACGACCAGCGCGCCTACCTGCTGCAGACCGGCGAGAAGGCGCTCATCTGGATCAAGCTGATCGCCACGGGCACCGCCTCGCACGGCAGCCGCGTGATGCACGACAACGCGGTCACGAAGCTCGCCGAGGCCGTGGTGAAGGTCGGCCGGCGCGAGTGGCCCGTGCACCTCACCGACACCACGCAGCAGCTGATCGACGAGCTCGCCCGTCTGCTCGAGGTCGACCCGCAGCGCGTCGGACCGGAGGAGATCGTGCTCGCGACGGGCAGCGCGGGCGGCTTCATCCAGGGCACCCTGCGCACCACCACCAACCCGACGCTGCTCAAGGCCGGCTACAAGCACAACGTGATCCCCGACTCCGCGGAGGCGCTCATCGATATCCGCACCCTCGCGGGCGAGGAGGAGGCGGTACTGGCCGAGGTGCGCGAGCTCGTGGGTCCCGACATCGAGATCCAGATCATGCACCGCGACATCGGCCTCGAGAACCCCTTCCAGGGTCCGCTCGTCGAGGCCATGGTGGCGTCACTGCAGGCGCACGACCCGGGCATCCCGGTTCTGCCCTACCTGCTCAGCGGCGGCACGGACAACAAGGCACTCAGCCTGCTCGGCATCACCGGCTACGGCTTCGCCCCGCTCAAGCTGCCCGCCGGGCTCGATTTCCCCGGCATGTTCCACGGTGTCGACGAGCGGGTCCCGCTCGACGCATTAGTCTTTGGCAGGCGGGTCCTCGGGGACCTCCTCTCCACCTACTGACTTCTCCGACGGCAGGACACCCATGGGCTTCATCGAAGCGATCATTCTCGGCCTCGTGCAGGGCCTCACCGAGTTCCTCCCCATCTCGTCGAGCGCCCACCTGCGCATCGTCGGCGAGTTCCTGCCGTCCCAGACCGACCCCGGGGCGACCTTCACGGCGATCACCCAGCTCGGCACCGAGGCGGCGGTGATCATCTACTTCCGCAAGGACATCGCGCGGATCATCGGGCGCTGGTTCCGCTCGCTGAGCAGCGCCGGCGGATCGCGCGCCGGCGGGATCCCGAAGAACGACCCCGACGTGCGCCTCGGCTGGCTGATCATCATCGGCACGGTCCCGATCGTGCTGCTCGGCTTCTTCGCCCAGGAGTACATCCGCTCGACCTTCCGCTCGCTCTGGCTGGTGGCGATCGTGCTGATCGTGTTCGGAATCATCCTCGGACTGGCCGACTGGCTCGGCAAGAAGACCCGGCCGCTCGAGAGCCTCGGCTACGGCCACGGCATCGCGATCGGCCTCGCCCAGATGCTCGCCCTCATCCCCGGCGTCTCGCGCTCGGGAGCCACCACCACCGCGGGGCTCGCCCTCGGCTACAGCCGGCCCGCCGCCGCGCGCTTCTCCTTCCTGCTCGCCATCCCCGCGGTGTTCGGAAGCGGCCTGTACGAGCTCGTGCACAGCTTCGGCGAGCCCGAGGGCGCGTACGGCTACCCGGAGACGGCGGTCGCCACGGTGATCGCGTTCGTCGTGGGCTACGTGGTGATCGCGTACCTGATGAAGTACATCTCCACCCACTCCTTCCTGCCCTTCGTGGTCTACCGGGTGCTCCTCGGCCTGGTCCTGATCGTCCTCCTCACCACGGGAGTCCTGCAGGCGGCCTAGCAGGGGGAGTAGCCTGAAGATTCGAGAAGTTCGTTGACTCGCCCTGACCCCGCGACCGATGAGGGTGGGTGAAGCACATGCCGAGAAGAGAAGCGTTCCGCCAGGCGCGGCGCGAGATGTTCTCCGCGCACGAACGCCAGAGCAGCCTCTGCTCCCCGTTCCTGTCGGTGCTGCCCGTCGCCGGGGCCGCGGTGTCCGTTCTCGCCGGCGTCTCGGGGCAGTCCACGATCTGCTCGAGCAATGCGACGGCGGCGCGGCTCGACGAGCTCCAGTTCGATCTCGGTGAGGGTCCCTGCTGGGACGCGATGGCGACACGCCGCCCCGTGCTGCACTCCGACTTCCGGCACGACGACGCGGGTGTCTGGCCGATATTCACCCGCGCGGTGCACGAGGATCCGCGGGGCGGCGACGTGCATGCCATCTACGCCTTCCCGCTCTTCGTCGGATCGCTGGACATCGGTGCCGTCGACCTGTACTCCACAACGAGCACACCGCTGCAGAGCCACGAGGTAGCGGATGCCTCCGAGCTCGCGTCCGTCGCCGCCTGGCAGGTGCTGAGGCGCATCCTCTCCGACACGGCGACCGACGACGCCGCCGGGCCGGGCACCTACAACCGGCGCGAGGTGCACCAGGCCACCGGCATGGTGCTGGCCCAGCTCGACATCACAGCGGAGGAGGCGGCGCTCCTGCTGCGCGCCCACGCCTTCTCCAGCGGCCGGTCGGTCGCCGAGGTGGCGAACGACGTCGTCGAGCGCCGTCTCAACTTCGCAGCCGACAGTTCGTAACGTCGGAGTCGGAGTAAACTTGGAGGATGGCGAGCGACACGAGAGAGAGACGACTGACGGCCGCCTTCGTAACTCTTGCAGACACACTGGTAGCGGACTACGACGTCGTAGATCTGCTGCAGACGCTTGTCGACACCTGTGCCGATCTGCTCGACGCCTCGGCGGCCGGGATCATGCTCGCCGACCCCAGCGGGGAGCTCGCGGTCGTCGCCTCCACCAGTGAGCGCAGCCGGCTCGTCGAGATGATGCAGCTCAGTTCGGGCTTCGGCCCGTGCGTCGAGTGCTTCACCACGGGAATGCCCGTCACGGTGAGCGACGTCGACGACCTCGGCGATCGCTGGCCCGGATTCCGGGAGGCGGCGCTCGAGCAGGGCTTCCACTCCGTGCACGGGGTTCCGCTGCGCCTCCGGGGCGTCGTGATCGGCACCCTCAACCTCTTCCGCACGCAGACCGGGGAGCTCTCCGAGGAGGACACGGCCGTCGCGCAGGGCCTCGCCGACGTCGCGACCATCGGCATCCTGCAGGAGCGTGCACTGCGCGAGGCCGACATCGCGCGCGGACAGCTGCAGCATGCGCTCGACTCCCGCGTGCTGATCGAACAGGCGAAGGGCGTCGTCGCCCACACCCGCAACGTCGACATGGACCAGGCGTTCCGCGCGCTGCGCGACTACGCGCGCGGCAACAACCTGAACCTCCGCGACGTGGCCGATATGGTCGTCAAACGCTCCATTTCGCTCTGAGCGAGAATTCCCGCGCACCCGTTCAGTTTCCCCCGCGCGCGGAGTACCGTTGTGCGGTAAGGCCCCAGACCTCGGCTTACGTCCAGTGAGTTTCAGAGGAGGCCCCATGATCAACGAATCTATTGAACTCGTGCACGACGGCGAGCTGACCGTGCGCATCGCCGGCGAACCGCGCCTCTACGTGCGATCGCCGCGGCTGATCGCCTCGGCCCACCCCTTCAGCGAAGCCGAACTCGAGGAGTTCGTGGAGTCAGGGGAACACCTCGGTATCGACTGAGGCGCCGTCGAGTCGGGCCGGGGGCACGCTCTCGCCTAAGCTGTCGAAGTGAGATCGTGGACCCGGCCCGTCATCCCGCGCCTACCGGGGCGCGCACCCGTACCGCAGCTGTTCGACACCGCCCGGGACGCACTCGCTGAGGCGACTCCCGGCGACACCGCCACCCTCTACGTCTGCGGGATCACACCGTACGACGCCACCCACCTCGGTCACGCGAACACCTACCTCGCCTACGACACACTCGTGCGCCTGTGGCTCGACGGCGGATTCGAGGTGCGCTACGCCCAGAACGTCACCGACGTCGACGACCCGCTGCTCGAGCGCGCCGCCCTCACCGGGGTGGACTGGCGCGACCTCGCCGCCGAGCAGGTGGACCTCTTCCGCGGCGACATGGAAGACCTCAGGATCGTGCCGCCCGACCACTATGTGGCCGTCACCGACACCATTCCCGAGGTGGCGGACGCCGTCGCCGCGTTGCTCGAGGCCGGAATCGCCTACCGCGTGGACGACGACGTGTACTTCGACAACACCGCCGCGGCCGGCCCCGTGTGGACGCTCGGCGACGAGAGCCGCCTCGACCGCGCGACCATGCTGGTGCTGAGCGCCGAGCGCGGGGGAGACCCGGAGCGGGCGGGCAAGCGCGACGCGCTCGACCCCCTGCTCTGGCGTGCCGAGCGCGCGGGCGAGCCGTCCTGGCCGTCCCCGGTGGGGGCCGGTCGTCCGGGCTGGCACATCGAGTGCTCCGTGATCGCCCAGCACTACCTCGACATCCCGATCACGGTGCAGGGCGGCGGCAGCGACCTCGTGTTCCCGCACCACGAGTTCAGCGCCGGCCACGCCGCCGCGCTCAGCGGGCGTCCGCTCGCCGGACTGTACGCCCACGCCGGAATGGTCGGCTACGACGGCGAGAAGATGAGCAAGTCGCTCGGCAACCTCGTTCTCGTGTCGCGCCTCGTCGACGAGGGGACCGACCCGCGCGCCATCCGGCTCGCACTGCTCGACCATCACTACCGCAGCGACTGGGAGTACAGCCGCGCACAGCTGTCGGCCGCCGAGTGCCGGCTGGCCACCTGGCAGGCCTGGGCCGCGACCGTCGACGATTCAGCGGATGCGACCCTCGTCGAGGCGCTGCGCACCGCCCTCGCCGACGACCTCGACACACCGCGCGCGCTCGCCCTGGTCGACGAGCGGGTGGACTCGGGGGCCGTGGCGCGCACCGGCGACGTCGATGCGATCGACGCGCTGCTCGGCGTGCGCCTCGGCTCGCTGCTCGACTGACGCGAGCCGCAGAAGCGGCTAGCTCCCGCCGGCCTTGCCGCCGGAGTCGGGCTTGCCGTCCTCGCGGCGCAGGTACTTCTCGAACTCGTGGGCGATCGCCTCGCCGCTGGCCTCGGGCGAGTCGACGGTGTCGCGCGCCTGCTCGAGCTGCTCGATGTACGAGGTCATGTCGTCGTCGTCCGACGCGAGTGCGTCGATCCCGGTCTCCCAGGCCGACGCCTCGTCGACGAGGTCGCCGCGGGGGATCACCACGTCGATGATCTCCTCGAGCTTGTCGATGATGGCCAGCGTCGCCTTCGGGCTCGGGGCATTGTGCACGTAGTGCGGCACGGATGCCCAGATCGAGAGAGTGGGGACGCCCGCCTTCTCCGCGGCGTCCGACAGCACCGAGAGTATCCCGACCGGGCCCTCGTAGGAGGAGCGCTCGATCGCGAGGGCCTCGCGTACCGCGGGGTTCTCGCTGCTGGTGAAGACCGAGATCGGTCGGGTGTGGGGGACGTCGGCGAGCATGGCGCCGAGGAAGACGATCGCGGTGATGCCGTTGGACTCGATGGCCTCGAGAACCTCGGAGACGAAGGTCTTCCAGCCGCGCGAGGGCTCGGTGCCGATGAGCAGGTAGACGTTCGCTCCGTTGGCGCCCGTGACGTCGATCTCGGCATCGGCGGCGAGACCGGGTGTCGCGCCGGCCACCTCGGCGATGTCCGCCTCGGCGGGGCCGTACATGGTCACGCCGGGCCACGTGATCGAGCGGTTGCCGTCGTCGTCGAGGGCGATGGTGGGGCGGTTGAACTGGTAGTCGAAGTAGTCCTCGGGGTCGACCTGCGTGATGGGGGAGAGCTCGAGCTGCTCCTGCAGGGTGCGCACGGCACCGCTGGCCGCCTCACCCGCGTCGTTCCAGCCTTCGAAGGCCACGACGAGGAGACGACCGCTCGCAAATCCTGTGCTGTCTGTCACCTGGGGATCCTTACGTTCATGTGGGCGGCTGGCCGCCCGGTAACTCTAAGGATAGAACTTCACGCGCTGAGCGCAGTACTGCGCGCGGCCCGCTCGCCGACGACAGTCGGTAGACTCGCCGGTTGTGACTACTCTCCAACCGGCCGCCGTTCTCTGGGACATGGATGGCACGATCGTCGACACCGAGCCCTACTGGATGCGCGCCGAGACCCTGCTGGTCGAGTCCTACGGCGGCGTCTGGACCCGCGACGACGCCCTCGCCCTCGTCGGCCAGGGACTCTGGCACTCGGCCCGGCTGCTGCAGGCCCGCGGGGTCGAGCTCGCCGAGGACGAGATCATCCAGACCCTCACCGCGAGCGTCATGGAGCAGATCCGCATCGAGATCCCGTGGCGCCCCGGAGCCATGGAGCTGCTCGCCGACGTCCGCGCAGCGGGCATCCGCACCGCACTGGTCACCATGTCGCTGCGCAGTCTCGCGGAGCTCGTCGTCTCGCTGATCGACTTCCCCGCCTTCGACGCCATCGTCAGCGGAGACGACGTCGAGCACGCCAAGCCGCACCCGCAGCCCTACCTCCTCGGCGCCGAGCTGCTCGGCGTGCAGATCACCGACTGCGTGGCGCTCGAGGACTCCCTGCCCGGCCTCGCCTCCGCCGTCGCCTCCGGCGCGGTCGCCATCGGCATCCCGCACATGGTCGAGATGACCGAGAGCGACAGCCACACCCTCTGGACCACCCTCGCCGGCCGCACGGCCCACGACATCTCCGGCGTGTTCAGCGCCGGCAAGAACCACGAAGCAGGAAACAGCAATGACTAACGAGACCACCGGCCTTCGCCGCCAGAGCGGACCGTTCCGCGCGGGCGACCGCGTGCAGCTCACCGGCCCCAAGGGCCGCATGAACACGATCACGCTCGAGGTGGACGGCGAGTTCCACACCCACCGCGGCGTGCTCCTGCACAACGCGATCATCGGCGCGCCCGACGCCTCCGTGGTGATGTCCACGAACGAGATCGAGTACCTCGCGCTGCGGCCGATGCTCACCGACTTCGTGATGTCGATGCCCCGCGGCGCGGCGATCATCTACCCGAAGGACGCGGCACAGATCCTCGCACAGGCCGACATCTTCCCGGGCGCCCGGGTGGTCGAGGCCGGCGTCGGTTCGGGAGCGCTCTCGCTGTGGCTGCTGCGCGCCATCGGCCCGCAGGGGCACCTGCACTCCTTCGAACGCCGCGAGGAGTTCTCCGACGTGGCCACCGCCAACGTCACCGCCTTCCTCGGGGCCACCCCCGAGAACTGGGACATCACCCTCGGCGACCTGCAGCAGACCCTCCCGGAGGTGGCGCAGCCCGGCACCGTCGACCGCATCGTGCTCGACATGCTCGCCCCGTGGGAGTGCCTCGACGTCGCCGCGGAGGCCCTCACCCCCGGTGGTGTGATCGTCTGCTACATCGCCACGGTCACGCAGCTGTCGCGCGTCTCCGAGGCGCTGCGCCGCACCGGCCAGTTCACGAACCCGGAGTCGAGCGAGACCATGATCCGCGGCTGGCACGTCGAGGGCCTCGCGGTGCGCCCCGACCACCGCATGATCGGTCACACCGGGTTCCTCCTCACCGCGCGCCGCCTCGCCCCGGGCACGATCCTCCCCGAGCTCAAGCGCCGCGCGTCGAAGTCCGACTTCAGCGACGAGGACGTCGAGGCCTGGACCCCGGGCTCCCTGGGCGAGCGCTCCACCAGCGACAAGCGCCTGCGCAAGACCGCCAGGCACGCGCAGGCGGTGGCGGATGCCGCGGTGTCCGCCGAGCAGGCATCCGACCAGTAACGACAAGGGTAAGATCATCCGGTACCCGGGCACCCAAGAAAGAGGATTCGTGCGCACTCTCACCGCGGCAGTTATCACCGTCGGACTGGTCGTCTCCCTGTCCGCCTGCGCGGGCTCGGGTGCGCCTTCCGGCTCCTGCACCACGGGGGCGAAGTCGGGCGACGCGTCCTCCCTCGTGACCGCCACCGGCGAGACCGGCTCGGCGCTCACCGTCGACTTCCCGACGCCCCTGGTCACCAAGGGCACCCAGATCTCCACCGTCTCCGAGGGCGACGGACGCACCATCTACCCGGGCCAGGTCGCCGACCTCCACGTCACGGCCGCCAACGCCACCACCGGCGAGGTCCTCGACCTCGGCCTCGACCCGTCCGACCTGATCCGCCGCACCGCGGGCGAGTCCTCCGACACCAGCGGCCCCTTCGGCGACCTCATCGAGTGCACGACCGTCGGCTCCCGCATCGCCGCGACGATGACCATCGCCGACGCCTTCGGTGCCGGTGCGGACGCCGAGGGCCTCGGCGACGACGACACCGTTGTGCTCGTCCTCGACATCGCCGCCGGCTACCTCGGAAAAGCGGATGGCGTCACCCAGCTCCCCGTGAACGGCCTGCCCGCCGTCGTGCTCGCGCCGAACGGCCAGCCCGGCATCGTGGTCCCGAAGTCGGACGCGCCGGAGGAGGCCAGCGGCACCACGCTGAAGCAGGGCGACGGAGCGACGGTGAAGGAGGGCGACCTCGTGGTCGTGCACTACACCGCCATCACCTGGACCGGCGAGGAGCCCTTCTTCTCCTCCTGGACCGACGGCGCCCCCGCCACCATGCCCGCCGTGAGCGACGACACCGCGACCTCCGGGGTCGTTCCCGCCCTCGCCGACGCCCTCATCGGGGCGAAGGTCGGCAGCCAGCTGCTCGTCGTCGCTCCCCCCGGAACCGGCTACGGCGCCAGCGCGCAGCTCCCCGCAGGCGTCACCTCCGACGACACGCTCGTCTACGTGGTCGACGTGCTCGGCCTGCAGAAGTAGCGCCGCCGGCATCGCGAACGCCGCACCGCACCACCATCGACACTGGCCGGGTGTCCTCAACATAGGATCGTCTCGTGTCGCTCGATAGCTCAGTCAAGATACCCGTGGAGGAGAGGCTCTTCAGCCTCGTCCTCGCTCTGCTGGCGTCGGAGAACGGCCTGACCAAGACCGAGATCCTCTCCAGCGTGCAGGGCTACCGCCAGCTGTTCACGCACACCGGCGACAACGCGAATCTCGAGCGGAAGTTCGAGCGGGACAAGGACGACATCCGCGAGCTCGGGGTGCCGCTCGAGACGGTGCACCCGAGCGACGACCCGGGCAACAATCAGAACCTGCGATACCGCATTCCACGCGGCAGCTACGAGCTGCCCACCGACATCAGCTTCTCCGCCGAGGAGACGACGCTGCTCAACCTCGCCGCCATGGTGTGGCGCGAGGGCTCGCTGTCGGCCGAGTCCCGCCGCGCCCTGCTCAAGCTCCGCTCGCTGGGGGTCACCGCGGACGAGCCCGTGCTGGGCTACGCCCCGCGGCTGCGGGTGCGCGAGGCCGCCTTCGCTCCGCTGAACGCCGCGCTCGGCCGCAACGCCTTCGTGCGCTTCTCCTACCTGAAGCCGGGAGAGGAGGAGGCGAGGGTCCGCACGGTCGCGCCCCTCGCACTCGTGCAGCACCAGGGGCGCTGGCACCTGGCCGCGGAGGAGTCGGGAACCGGAATCCGCAAGACCTTCCTGCTGCGGCGCATCGTGAGCCCCGTGACCACCACGGGAACGAACTTCCCCGCGCCGGAGGGCGACGAGTCCGCCCGCGCCCTCGCCGAGCTCGAGGAGGTGTGGAACTCGCACACCGCGGTGGTGGAGGTGCAGCCCGGATCGGACGCCGCCACCCGGCTGCACAAGCGCCGCGGAACGGTCGCCGAGGATGGCGGGGATCAGCTCCTGCGCCTGCACTACTCCGATGTGAACATCTTCGCCGACGAACTCGCGGGCTTCGGCCCCGAGGTACTCGTGATCTCCCCGCCCGAACTGCGCTCCGCCGTGCGCGAGCGCCTCAGCAGGACGGTGGCCGACCATGCCGAAGCCTAGCCGCACCCCCAAGCCCAAGCCGATGGCGGCCGGCGAGAAGCTCACCTTCCTGCTCTCGCTGGTGCCCTTCCTCATCGAGCGCGAGCGGGTCAGCGTCACCGAGACCGCCGAGCACTTCGGGGTGGGTGCGGAGCAGATCCGCGACGCCGTGCGGCTGATCGCCGTCTCCGGTGTGCCGGGGGAGACCAACACCTACCAGTACGAGGACCTCTTCGACATCGCCTGGGACGACTTCGAGCTGAACGACCAGATCGTGCTCACCAACCAGGTGGCCCTCGACGACTCGCCGCGATTCTCCGCCCGCGAGGCCGCCGCGCTCATCGCCGGCCTGCAGTACCTGTCGGCGCTGCCCGAGAACGCCGACCGCGCGGCGGTCGCCTCGCTCATGACCAAACTCTCCCGCGGCGCGTCCGCGCATCCGAGCCCCCTGGCGGTGGAAGGGAACGAGTCGGACACCACCCTCGCCCTCATCCGCGAGTCGGTGGCGGCGGGGGTGCAGCTCGAGTTCGACTACCTCGGTGCGCGGGGCGAACGCGAGCGCCGCAGGCTCGACCCGCTGCGTGTCGAGTCGGTCGACGCCGACTGGTACCTCCGCGGCTGGGACCACCTGCGCGGCGCGGTGCGCACCTTCCGCCTCGACCGCATCTCCGACCCGCGGGTGAGCGCCGAGCCGGTCAGCCACCACGCGGCCGACATCACCCTGCCCGACACCCTCTTCGAGAGCTCCGCCGACGACCTGGTCGTCACCGTCGACGTCGCCAACTCCGCCGCGGCGCTGCTGGCCGACTACATCCCCGACGGCGCGGAGCGCATCCAGCTCGACGGACGCGTGCGCACCACCGTGCGCGTCTCGCACTACCACGGCCTGAAACGCCTGATGGCGAGCATGCCCGGCGTCGCCACCGTCGTGCAGCCGCCGGAGGCCCGTCGAGTGGTCGCCGAATGGGCGGCGGCCGGCGCCGCGCGCTACGACGGCGGCGACTCGTGATCGCGTGGTGGGGCTGGGTCCTGATCTGGACCGGGCTGGTTCTCGGCCTGCTCGGCCTGGTCGCGTTCTTCGCGTGGCGGCACATCCGCCGCTTCTTCGCCCTGCTCGAGCAGTTCTTCGCGCTCACCGAGAAGCTCTCGGTGCTCGACGCCGCCACGAGCGACGACGGCGCGCGGAAGCGCACCGCGATTCTTGAGGACTCCGAGGTCGTGCGCCGGGAATTCGGGGAGCGGATGGACCGGAGACGGTCTATCAGGCTGGCGCGCAGCCAAGCCCGGATTCAAAGGGGTAAAATAATCACAACCGCGGACATCGCTCCGCACGTCTTTACAACGAGACATCACAACTCGAGGGAGTGACCACATGAGCATGGCTAATCTGGGCGCGCACTGGTGGGTCATCCTCATCATCGTCGTGCTCCTGTTCGGCGCCCCGAAGCTCCCCGCACTGGCGCGCAGCATGGGGCAGTCGATGCGGATCTTCAAGAACGAGATCAAGGCGAAGGACGCGGAGGCCGAGGCCCCCACCGTGCCGCCGACCGCCGACCGTCCCGCCGGCACCGCGTACACGGGCGACACGGCCAGGTCGACCGACTCCGGCGACACCGCCACTAAGCCCTAGGGTTCGTGGCAGGCGACAAGCCGCGACGCAGCCCGAGAGGTGGCAAGGCGAAGGTCGATGAGCGGCGGATGTCGCTCGGCGCGCATCTCATCGAGCTGCGCAAGCGGCTCATCATCAGCGGCGTCGCGATCTTCCTCGGCGCCATCGGCGGCTTCATCATCGCCGAGCGCATCTGGGACGCGCTGAGCGTTCCCATCCTCGCCCTCGGGAAGACCCAGAACGCGTCGATCAACTACACGGGCATCACCGAGGCCTTCGACACGAACGTGCAGATCGCGTTCCTCGTCGGGATCGTCGGCACCAGCCCGATCTGGCTCTACCAGATCTGGGCCTTCGTGGTGCCGGCGCTGCTGCGCAAGGAGCGCCGTTATGTGCTCGCCTTCGTCGGCAGCGCCATTCCGCTGTTCCTGGCGGGAGCGACCCTGGCCTGGTTCATCTTCCCGCGCACCGTCACGCTGCTGCTCAGCTTCGCCCCGGACGACTTCTCCACGCTGCTGACGGCACGCTACTTCCTCGACTTCTACATCAAGCTCACGCTCGCACTCGGGATCGCCTTCGTGCTGCCGGTGTTCCTGGTGCTGTTCAACTTCGTCGGCATCCTGTCGGCGTCGGCGATCCTCAAGGGCTGGCGCGTCGCCATCCTGCTGATCGTCATCTTCACGGCACTCGCGACCCCGGCCGCCGACATCCTCGCGATGTTCATGCTGGCGGTGCCGATGGTGGCGCTGTACTACGCCGCGGCCGGAATCGCGTGGCTGCACGATCGGAGCGTCGCACGACGCCTCGCTTCCTACGAGACAGACACGGGCGGCCTGATCGCATGACGCAAGAACTGAGCCCGGCGGAGCGGTTCGCACTGGCCAAGGCCAAGCGCCACCTCCCGATCCTCGACGCCTTCACCGCGAAGCTGGCGATCGACCTCGACCCCTTCCAGCGCGAGGCCTGCGCGCTCGTCGAGCAGGGCAAGAGCGTGCTCGTCGCCGCGCCCACCGGCGCGGGGAAGACCATCATCGCGGAGTTCGCGATCTTCAAGGCGATGCAGGAGAGCCAGGCCAAGGTCTTCTACACCGCGCCGATGAAGGCGCTCTCCAACCAGAAGTTCCAGGAGCTCGTGGCCGAGTACGGCGCCGAGTCCGTCGGCCTGCTGACCGGCGACACGAACGTCAACTCGCAGGCCCGCATCGTGGTGATGACCACCGAGGTGCTCCGCAACATGCTCTACGCGGACTCCGACCTGCTCACCAACCTGTCGTACGTGGTCATGGACGAGGTGCACTTCCTCGCCGACAAGTTCCGCGGGGCCGTCTGGGAGGAAGTGATCATCCACCTGCCGCGCGCGGTGCGGATGGTCTCGCTCAGCGCCACCGTGTCGAACGCCGAGGAGTTCGGCGACTGGCTGCAGGCGGTGCGCGGCGACACCGAGGTGATCGTCTCGGAGGAGCGCCCCGTTCCCCTGGAGCAGCACGTGCTCGTGCGCGGCAAGCTGCTCGACCTCTTCGACGCGGCCGGCGGACCGAACGAGGCACGCTCGCGGATGCCCGCGGTCGTCACCACGACGGCCGAACCGGTGGTCGTCGCGCCGGTCGCGTACGGCGACCGGCGCGGCATCGACAAGCGCGCCCGCGGCCAGAAGGGCGCCGCGGCACCCGTGCCCGGCCTCACCACCACCCGCGTCAACCCGGAGCTCGTGCGCCTGTCGCACGGTCCGCGCTCCCCGCAGGGCGGGCGCGGCGGCTTCGACGGCGGCAAACGCCACGAGGGGCGCGGCGGACGCCCGAACAAGCAGCAGGGCAACGGCTTCGGCGGGGGAGGCGGCGGTGCGCGCACCGACCGCCCGGCGCTCGTCGAGCTGCTCGACTCGCACAACCTCCTGCCGGCGATCTTCTTCGTCTTCAGCCGGGTGGGCTGCGACGCCGCGGTGCAGCAGGTCCTCCGCGCCGGGGTGCGCCTCACGCAGAAGCACGAGCGCGAGGAGATCCGCGAGATCGTCGAGGAGCGCTGCCGCACCCTGCTCGACGAGGACCTCGGGGTGCTCGGCTACTTCGAGTGGCTCGACGGACTCGAGCGCGGCGTCGCCGCACACCACGCCGGCATGCTGCCCGCGTTCAAGGAGGTCGTCGAGGAGCTCTTCCGCAAGAAGCTCGTGAAGGTCGTCTTCGCCACCGAGACCCTCGCCCTCGGCATCAACATGCCCGCGCGCACCGTGGTGCTCGAGAAGCTGGAGAAGTTCAACGGCGAGGCCCGCGTGCCGATCACCTCCGGAGAATTCACCCAGCTGACCGGCCGGGCCGGCCGCCGCGGCATCGACGTCGAGGGCCACTCGGTGATCCAGTGGGCGGACGGCCTGGACCCGCAGGCGGTGGCGTCCCTCGCGTCTCGACGCACGTATCCGCTCAATTCCAGCTTCAAGCCCACCTACAACATGGCCGTCAATCTGATCGACCAGTTCGGGAGGCACCGCACCCGCGAGATCCTCGAGTCGAGTTTCGCGCAGTTCCAGGCGGACCGCGCGGTCGTCGACCTCGCCCAGAAGGTGCGCACCCAGCAGGAGTCGCTCGCCGGCTACAAGAAGTCGATGACCTGCCACCTCGGCGACTTCACCGAGTACTCGTCGATCCGGCGCGAGCTCAGCGACCTGGAGAAGAAGGGCGCCGGCCGCTCCGAGTACTCCAGCCGCGGGGAGCGGGAGAAGCGCCAGAACCAGCTGAACGCGCTGCGCAAGCGGCTCAAGACGCACCCCTGCCACCTCTGCCCCGACCGCGAGAGCCACGCCCGCTGGGCGGAGCGCTACTGGAAGCTCAAGAAGCAGACCGACCAGATCACCGCGGAGATCCGCACGCGCACCGGCGCCGTCGCCAAGGTCTTCGACCGCGTCACCGACGTGCTCACCACACTCGGCTACCTGGAGTCGGACGCCAACGGGAACGTCGTGCTCGCGCCATCGGGGCGGATGCTGCGCCGCATTTACGGGGAACGCGACCTGTTGATTGCGGAGTCGTTGCGACAGGGCGTCTGGAACTCCCTCGATGCGCCGTCGCTCGCCGCCATGGCCGCGGCGCTCATCTACGAGCCCCGCCGCGACGAGGGACAGGCCGACGAGCGCAATCTGCCGCACGGCGCCTTCCGCGCCGCCTTCGACGCCACCGGCGACCTCTGGAGCAACCTCGACGACCTCGAGCGCGACAAGCGCCTGCCCGGCAGCAACCCGCTCGCCACCGGCCTGTGCATGGCCATGTTCCACTGGGCGAAGGGCGGCCGTCTCGACTCCGTGCTGATCGAGGCGGACCTGGCCGCGGGCGACTTCGTGCGCTGGACCAAGCAGACCATCGACCTGCTCGACCAGCTCTCCGTCGTCGCCGACTCCCCGGTGGGAGCGACCGCGCGCAAGGCGCTCGAATCGATCCGCCGCGGCATCGTCGCGTACAGCTCCGTCGCCTAGGCTCTCGACGTGCACCCTCCCGTTCGACGCGCGCTGCCCCTGTGGGCGGCGATCCTCCTCGTGCTCGCCGCCGGCCCGATCATGGACGCCGGCTTCCCCGACGGCGACTGGTGGCCGCTCACCTTCGTCGGCGTCGCCATGATGCTGTGGGCCTACCGGGGCAGGCGGGCCGGTGCCGCCTTCCTCGTCGGCTTCGTCGGGGGGATGTCGTTCTACCTCTTCCACATCCAGTGGGCCTCGGAGTTCCTCGGCCTGGTCCCGATGCTCGCCCTCTCCTTCCTCGAGTCGCTGTTCGTCGGCGTCGGCGCCATCGCGATCACCCTCGCCTACCGCTGGATGCCGCGCGTCTGGCGCGGTACCTGGGGGCGGCTGCTCTTCCTGCCGCTCGTCGTCGCCGGCCTGTGGACCGCCCGCGAGGCGATCGCCAGCGTCTGGCCGTACGGCGGATTCGCCTGGGGCCGGGTCGCGCTCTCGCAGTCCGAGAGCCCGTTCGCCGCGCTGTTCGGCTGGTTCGGCATCTCCGGCGTCAGCTTCGTGATGGTCTACCTCGTGGCGGTGAGCGTCGAGGCGATGGTGCTGCACAAGGCCGACCGTGTGGTGCGGGCGGCGGTCGCCGTGGGTCTCGCCGCCGTCATCCTCGCGATCCCGGCCTTCCCGGTGGCCGTCGACGGGACCATGCGCGTCGCCGCCGTGCAGGGCAACGGCAAGGCGGGCTACTTCGACCGGGGCGAACCGGGCAACGTGCTGGAGAGCCAGATCGACGCCACCGCCCCGCTGATCCAGGCGGGGGAGAGGCCCGACGTGGTGGTCTGGCCCGAGGGCGGCAGCGACAGCAGCCCCTACGACAGCCCGAGGACCGCGCAGGTCTTCGACGCGATCAGCAGGGAGTTCGACGCGCCGCTCGTCTCGGGAGTCATCACCACGCGCGTCGACGACGACGGCGTGGAGACCTACTACAACACCTCGGTGCTCTGGGACTCGGAGAACGGGGCCACCGACTACTACGACAAGAAGCACCCGGTGCCCTTCGGCGAGTACGTGCCCGACCGCGCCTTCTGGCGTCCGTTCGCCCCCGACCTCATCGACCTGATCGGCCGCGAGTACACGCCGGGTGTCACCGACACGGTCTTCGACATCGACGGGGTCATCGCCGGCATCAACATCTGCTTCGACATCGTCGACGACCAGATCCTCACCGACTCGGTCGACCAGGGCGCGCAGATCGTCTTCGCCCAGTCCAACAACGCGGACTTCGGCCGCACCGACGAGAGCGTGCAGCAGCTCGCGATCGCCCGCATCCGCGCCATCGAGCTGGGCCGCAGCGTGGTGAACATCTCCACGGTGGGCACCAGCGCGATCATCGCCCCCGACGGCTCCACCATCGACGAGCTGCCCACCTACACCCCGGGCGCCATGATCGAGGACGTGCCGCTGAGCACGGCGACGACCCCCGCGGTGCTCCTCGGGCGGCAGATCGAATGGCTGGTGAGCGGGATCGGCGTGCTCGGTCTGCTCGTCGCCGCGGCTGCGACCCGCCCGGCCCGGAAGCGGTCGCGTGTCTGACGTCCTGGTGATCGTGCCGACGTTCAACGAGATCGAGAGCCTGCCCGTGCTGATCGCGCGGCTGCGCCGTGCCGTCCCGACCGCCGACGTTCTGATCGTCGACGACGCGAGCCCCGACGGCACCGGCGACCTCGCCGACTCCCTCGCCGCCGCCGATCCCGCCGTCACCGTGTTGCACCGCGCGGGGAAGGACGGGCTGGGCCGCGCCTACCTCGCTGGCTTCGCCCTCGCGCGCGAGCGGGGCTACGACTACGTGGTCGAGATCGACGCCGACGGATCGCACGACCCGGCGGAGCTCGTGCCGATGCTCGCGCTGGCGCGCGGCGGTGCCGACCTGGTGATCGGCTCGCGCTGGGTGCCCGGGGGAGCGGTGGTCAACTGGCCGCGACTGCGCCAGGCGATCTCGCGCGGCGGCAACGCCTACGCCCGCCTCGCGCTGCGGTCGCGGATCCGCGACATCACCGCGGGGTTCCGGGTCTTCCGCGCCTCCGCTCTGCGCGACGCGCACGCGGGCTCGGTCTCCTCGCAGGGCTACTGCTTCCAGGTGGAGATGGCGTGGCGCACCGAGCGCGCCGGGCTCGTCGTTGTGGAGCACCCGATCACCTTCGTCGAGCGCGCCAGCGGCCGATCGAAGATGGGCAGGGCCATCGTCGTGGAGGCGCTGCTGCGGGTCACCGGCTGGGGGATCGGCGAGCGGATGCGACGGCGGCGGCCGTCGAGGACGACGAAGGGCTAGTCGCCACCGGGCAGGTCGCCAGACGCGACCAGACCAGTCCCGAGGACGCGAAAAAGGCCAGCCCGTGGGCTGGCCTTTCTCGGTATTCGTCTATCGCCGGCTATGCGCCGATCTTCTGCTGGCCGCGACGGGCGCGCAGGAAGTCGAGGCGCTCCTGGAGCAGTTCCTCGAGCTCGGGGCGGGTGCGGCGCTCGAGGAGCATGTCCCAGTGGCTGCGGGGGATCTTGGTCTCGACGGCCTCGGAGACGACGGCCACGCCATCATCGTCGAGGAGGACGCCCTCGAGTCCGCTCTTCGCAGACTCCCAGACTCCGGGAACCTCGGCGTCGGCCGCGAACACCATCTCGAAGGTCTCGCCATCGGCGGTGCGGTACACGCTCTTCTTGCGGGGAGAGAACTCCACGCCGACTTCGCTCTGCAGGCTCTGGGTGCCGAGCCTCATGCCGCGCAAACTACGGTCTGCCATTGTGTGGCCTCCTTGTTGAAAATCTTGACTCGCGAAAACACGTCACTCGCGATACATACGAATTTATAAACCCGCAAGCTGGACGAATCCTTCCGAAAGCACCCTGAACGGGGGCCATTCACAGTACAGTCCCAGCTTCGCCGGTTCGGCGCGAACGCCGCCGCACGGCGCTAGAGCGCTCGAGCGGCCAGGACGCCGAGTGCGATATCGGCGCGATCCGTGACGATGCCGTCCACCCCGAGATCGAGGAGACGGTGCATGGCCGGAGCGTCGTTGACGGTCCAGACGTGCACCTCGACCTTAGCGGAGTGCAGCCGGGTGATCATGCTCTCGGTCACGATCGACACGCCGGAGTAGCTCTCCGGCACCTGCACGGCGTCGACGTTCCGCAGTATCCGGCGCAGCAGGGGAGTGGCACCCGACCTGCCCGCGGCGAGGGCCGCGGCGAACATGCTCGACGACGCGGACGTGGCGACCCCCGGCAGCCGGCGCACCGCCGCGCGGCGCCGCGCCTCGCTGAAGGAGGTGACGAGTACCCGGTCGACCGCCTTCGCGTCGCGGATCGCTGCGACCGTGCCGGCCACGGCATCCGCCGACTTGATATCGATGTTGAAGCGCGTGTCCGGGAAGACGTCGAGCGCCTCGGCGAGCGAGCTGAACCCCTGCCCGTGCCCGAGGTCGACGGCGCGCAACCCGGACAGGGTGAGTGCGTCCACCCGGCCGGCGCGCCCCGCGACCCGGTCGAGCCGCGGGTCGTGGCTGATCACGGCCGCACCGTCGCTCGAGGCGTGCACATCGGTCTCGATGTGCGTCACGCCGTGGCCGACCGCCGCGGCGAAGGCGAGCAGGGTGTTCTCGGGCGCCTCCAGTGCCAGCCCGCGGTGGGCGAGCACCCGAGGGGGAGCGGGGGTGAGGAACGGGGGAATGGCGCGTGCTCTCAGCGTGTCGGCGGCGCGGGCGGGGTGGTGCCCCGACCGGACACGAAGCCGGCGGTGATGCCCTTGAGCGCCTCGGTGAGCTCGGTCGGGATGATCCAGAGCTTGTTCGCCTCGCCCTCGGCGATCTTCGGGAGCATCTGCAGGTACTGGTAGGCGAGCAGCTTGGAGTCGGGGTCGCCGGCGTGGATGGCCCCGAACACGGTTCCGATCGCCTGCGCCTCGCCGTTGGCGCGAAGCACGGCGGCCTGCGCCTCGCCCTCGGCCTCGAGGATCGACGCCTGGCGCGATCCCTCGGCCTGCAGGATGGCCGCCTGCTTCGTGCCCTCCGCGGTGAGGATCTGCGCGCGGCGGTCGCGCTCGGCGCGCATCTGCTTCTCCATCGAGTCCTGGATGGACACGGGCGGGTCGATCGCCTTCAGCTCGACGCGTCCGACGCGAACCCCCCACTTGCCGGTGGACTCGTCGAGCACCACCCGCAGCTGGCTGTTGATGTTGTCGCGGCTGGTCAGCGCCTCCTCCAGGTTGAGGCTTCCGACCACGTTGCGCAGCGTCGTGGTGGTGAGCTGCTCGACCGCTCCGAGGTAGTTCGCGATCTCGTAGGTCGCCGCCCGCGCGTCGGTCACCTGGAAGAACACCACGGTGTCGATGGACACCACGAGGTTGTCCTCGGTGATCACCGGCTGCGGCGGGAAGGAGACGACCTGCTCGCGCATGTCGATCAGCGGGCGCAGGCGGTCGATGAAGGGGACCAGGATGTTGAGTCCCGGCATGAGTGTCTTGTGGTACTTGCCCAGCCGCTCGACCACGCCGGCGTTCGCCTGCGGGATGATGCGGATGGAGCGGAAGAGAACGGTCAGCACGAAGATCGCGATGATGATCAGGAAGACCACCAGCACGATCTGTCCGATGAGTTCGCCTGAGGTCACAGCGGCTTCCTTTCATCGGGCTCGACCACTGCGGTCGCCCCGTCGATGGTGACGACGACCACACGGTCGCCGGTGTCGAGTGTTCGAGCGGATGCCGTGGCCGGGTCGCTGAGACGCGCCGTCCAGGTCTCGCCGTTCGAGAGCTTCACATAGCCGTTGCCGGCGACGAAGTCGGTCACGACCACGGCGGGCTGCCCGAGGAGGGCCGCGACGTTGCTCAGCGCCGGATCCTCGCCGCGGTGCAGGCGGCGGATGAGGGGAGGGCGCACCGCGAAGATGAGCAGCACGGAGACGATTCCGACGAGGACGACCTGCACCCAGAACGCGAGCGGGGTGAAGCTGGTGGCGAGTCCCGCGACGCTGCCGATCGCGAGCATCAGGAAGGTGAAGTCGAGCGTGAACACCTCGATGATCAGGAAGATCAGGATCAGCGAGACCCACACGACCCATGCGTATTCGATCAGGAAATCCAGCAGCATCTGTCGGCACCTCTCGCGTGTCGTCGTCCTTTCCGAAACTAGCACGGGCATCCGCTCGAGCGGGCTATTGGTAGTCTCGTCTGCTGTGAGCAACCCATTGAAGCCCGGATCTCTGACCGGCACCCGCGCCCTTGTAACCGGTTCGTCGAGAGGCATTGGAGCGGACACCGTCTCCTACTTCGCCGAGGCGGGCGCCCGAGTCGTCGTCAACTACCGCAACAAGGAGGCGAGGGCCCTCAAGCTCGTCGCCGCCATCGAGGCGAAGGGCGGATCGGCCATCGCCGTCGGAGCGGACCTCACCGACGCGGCGTCGCGCGACGCGCTCTTCGCGACGATCGCCTCCGAGCTCGGCGGACTCGACATCCTGGTGATGAACGCCTCGGGCGGCATGGAGAGCGGCATGGCCGCCGACTACGCCATGCAGCTCAACCGCGACGCACAGGTGGAGCTGCTGACCGCCGCCCTGCCCCTGCTGGCGGATGGCGCACGCGTCGTCTTCGTCACCAGTCACCAGGCGCACTTCATCAAGACGGTGGAGACCATGCCCGAGTACGTCCCCGTTGCGCTGAGCAAGCGCGCGGGCGAGGACGCCCTGCGCGAGCTCATCCCGCTGCTCGAGGAGAGGGGCATCGGCTTCGTCGTCGTCTCCGGCGACATGATCGAGGGCACCGTCACCGCGACCCTGCTCGAGCGCGCCAACCCCGGCGCCCTCGACATCCGCAAGGAGGCCGCCGGCCGCCTCTACAACGTCAGCGAGTTCGCGGCCGAGGTCGCCCTCGCCGCCGTCGAGCCCGTCCCCGAGGACCACACGCGCTACGTCGGCGACGTGAGCGGCTTCCGTGCCTAACCTCCACCACCACCGCCTCACCTCGCGGGTCGTGCTCTACGACCGCGAGGGGAGCGTGCTGCTGTTCCTGACGAAGGCGCCGGACAGCAGCGGGAGCGCCCGCTGGCTCACCCCCGGCGGGGGAGTTGACCCCGGCGAGGACCACGAGACGGCCGCCTACCGCGAGCTGTTCGAGGAGACCGGCCTCACCGGGGTGGCGCTCGGCGAACCCGTGTATGCGCACGACTTCGATGTCGCCTGGGACTCCGCCGACCACGACACCGGGCACGCCGAGTTCTACACGGCGACGGTCGACCGCTTCGAGCCCTCGCACGACAACTGGACGGACGACGAGCTGGTGGAGGTCTACGAGCACCGCTGGTGGAGCCTCGCCGAGCTGGAGTCGACCACCGAACCCTACGAACCCGCGCAGCTCGTCGAGCTCGTGCGCGACAACCTGCCCACCCAGGAGCGACCATGACCGAGTCGGACACCGCAGCACTGATCGCCGAGATCGAGGAGCAGGAGGCCCGCCTGCGATTCCGCACCTTCGGCAACGACGACGCGCTGCGGCTCGGCCTGCTGATCGTGCGGCTCGCGACCGAGCGCTCGCTCGGCGTCACCGTCGACATCACGCGCGGCGAGCAGCAGCTCGTCCACATCGCACTCGACGGCTCCACGGCAGACAACGACGCCTGGATCGCCCGCAAGACCCGCGTGGTGCGCCGCTTCGCGGCCAGCTCGCTCCTCGTCGGACTGCGCCAGGGCAGCGACTTCAACGCGAATTTCGACCTGCCGCTCGACCGCTACGCCGCCCACGGCGGCAGCTTCCCGGTGGTCGTCGACGGCGTGGGACTGGTCGGCACCGTCACCGTGTCCGGACTTCCGCAGCGCGACGACCACGCCCTCGTCGTCGAGGCGCTCGAGCTGTTCCTCGGCGCGTAACGCCGCCATCCGCTCGCCCGCGCGTTTCCCTCTCGCATTCGACGGTGCCGACCCGATAGGGTCTCAGCACTCACGAACGAAAGCCGGGTAACACAGTGGAAACATGCCTCCTCGCCGCGACGGGAATCGCGCACTCGATCGGACTGACGGTGGTGGTCGCGATCGGCGTCATCGGCGCCGGACTCGTCATCCTGCTGCTGGCCAGGGGCCGCCGCCGGCCGGCGCTCTTCGCCCTCGCGCCGCTGCTGCTGCTCGCGCTCCTCGTCTCCGGCCCGACGGCTCCCGCCCAGGCCGACACGGCCAGCGGCGTCTGCCCGGCCGCACCCGCCGCGCCGCCCGTGACCCCGCCGACGACGCCGGCCGTGTTCACCGCGGGTGCCGCCGGGATCGGCGACCCGTACTTCCCGCTCGACGGGAACGGCGGCTACGACGTGCAGCACTACGGCCTGGACCTGTCGTACGAGCCCGCCACCGACGTGCTCGGGGGAGTCGCGACCATCTCGGCCGTGGCCACGCAGAACCTCTCCGCGTTCAACCTCGACCTCGACGGCCTCGAGGTCGCGTCGATCACGGTGAACAGCGTGCCGGCCTCGTGGAGTCTCGCCACCACGCCGATCAGTGCGGAGACCGGCCAGCCGCTCGCCGCGGGCAGCGACGACGAGCTGGCCACGCCCGCCCGCACCGAGCTCACCGTCACCCCGGCGGCCGGGATCCTCAGCGGGACCGCGTTCACCGCCGTCATCGCCTACGGGGGAGTGCCGACCACGATCCTCGACGCCTACGGACAGTCCGGCGTGTTCCACACCGACGACGGAGCGCTCATCGTGGGCCAGCCGCGCGTGGCGGCGACCTGGTTCCCCGCGAACGACCACCCCGCCGACAAGGCGAGCTTCAGCATCCGCATGTCCGTGCCCGCCGGCCTGACGGTCGTGGCGAACGGGCGGCTCACCGGCCAGGAGACCGTGGCCGGGCGCAGCGTCTTCAGCTACGAGGCGACCGAGCCGATGGCCACCTACCTCGCCACCGCGAGCATCGGCGAATTCGACGTCGAGACGTTCACCGACGCGGGCATCGAGTACCTCAGCGCCATCGACCCCGACCTGTACGACCTGCCGATCGACGCGGCCGACCCGGACGGTCTCAGCTACGGCGACGTGGCGAGCGAGTCGTTCGCGACCGAGCCCGAGGTCATCTCGTTCCTCGCCGGGGAGTTCGGCCCGTATCCCTTCGCCGACGCCGGTGGGATCGCCGACGACGTCTCGGCCGACGACCTCCAGTTCGCGCTCGAGAACCAGACCCGGCCGATCTACCCGATCTGGGCCTTCGAGAACCCCGCCGACCCGGCCACCGTGGTGCACGAGATCGCGCACCAGTGGTACGGCGACAGCGTGACGATCGAGCGCTGGTCCGACATCTGGCTCAACGAGGGCTTCGCCACCTACGCCGAGTGGCTGTGGGAGGAGAACGAGGGCGGGTCGACCACCGCGGAACAGTTCGACTACTACTACGGGCTCTGGGAGGCGGACGACGAGTTCTGGACCGTCGAGCTCGCGGACCCGGGAGCGGCGCTCATCTTCGACAATGCCGTCTACTACCGCGGGGCCATGACCCTGCAGGCGCTGCGCGTCGAGGTGGGAGACGCGGCCTTCGAGCAGATCGTGCGCGGCTGGGCGACCGACAACGCCGGCGGCAACGTGTCGACCGCCGACTTCGTGGCCTACGCGCAGCAGGTGTCGGGCGTCGATCTCACGGCGTTCTTCGCGGACTGGATCTACAGCACGCAGAAGCCGGTGCTGTAGACCGACGGAGCCGTTTACACGGCGAGACAGGCTCGAAACAGTTCTGACACATGTCAGAACTAAGCTCGGGGTGTGGTGGCGAGACGCGCCGCCGCACCCCGAGGAGTTCCCATGGCGTCCCTGCGCAGGCCCGCTGCACCGTCGGCCCCCACGACCACCGAGTCCCGTGTCTCCGGGCGGGGCTTCGCGGCGCGCCGCCTGGTCTTCGGTCTCGTGGCGCTGCAGCTCACCGCGGGTGTGCTCGGAGCCTTCTACACGCCGCTCATCACGCCCATCGCACGCAACGTGGGGATGCGGGACGCCGACTGGAACTGGTTCGACTCGGCCCTCGCGGCCGTGGCCGCCTTCGCGCTGCCGCTTCTCACCAAGCTCGGCGATGTGATCGGGCACCGCCGGGTGCTTGTGGCGACGACCGTGGTCGTCGCCGGCTCGTCCTGGCTCGCGGTGGTCGCGACCGACTTCTGGACCCTCTTCGCCGCGTTCGCGCTGCAGGGGTTCATCGCGGTGTGGCTGCCCTTCGAACTCGCCCTGGTGCGGGACGCCACACCGCCGGAGCAGGCCGAGCGTCGACTGACGAGGGTCTCCTCGGCCCTCACGGTGTTCTTCATGATCGGCTCGGTGCTCGCCACGGCCGTCGGCGGCCAGCTGTTCACACTGAACGGGGGATGGGACGCCCTGCAGCAGGGCCTCGACGCCGGAGTGGCGCCCGCCGACATCGTCGGCTTCCGCGAGTCGCTCCTCGTGGTGCTCCTGATCCCCGCGGTCGTCTCGACGCTGGCCGTGCCGACGGTGGCGTTCCTCATTCCCCGACAGCTCTCCCGTCAGCAGAGCGACGACGGCGTCGGGGCCCTCGGCCTCTCCGGCCTGCTCGCTCTCGGCGGCATCATGGTCGGCATCGTCGCCGGCTTCGGCCTGGTCAAGCTCGGCGGCGCCGCACTGCTGCCGGGCTGGGTCGTGGTCGCGGCGACGGTCGCCTCGGTGGTGCCCTTCCTGCGCTGGCAGGCCGGGGCCGCCGCCCCCGCACTGGACATCGCGGTACTGCGCGACCGCCGCCGCGGGCCGTACCTGATCGGGATCATCTTCTTCACCATCGTGTACAGCACGGTCACCGTGCCGACCATCACCTTCATCACCACCGACCCCGACGTTTTCGGCTATGGGATCGGCGCGACGCCGGCGGACATCAGCCTGATCATGCTCGGGATGATCCTGACCATCATCGTCGTCGCCGGGCTCGCGGGTCGCGTCGCATCGGCCGCCGCGCGGCTGCGGCTGCTGCGCATCGCGCCCCTGCTCATCGTGGTGCAGTACTCCTTCCTCCTCGTGTTCCACGAGACGCTCTGGCACGCCGTCGCCGCCGCGGTGATCGGGGGCATCGGCGCCGGGATCCTGGTTCCCGGGCTGCCCGCCGCCGTGGCGTCCTCCGCGCCGTCCGGGCGGGTCGCCGCCGATCTCGGTGTGCTGAACATCCTCAGCATCGCGGGGGCGACTGCCGGCTCCGCGATCTTCGCCCTCGCGCTCCACGACACGGCGGATTCCACCGTCACGGCGGCGCCCATGGAGGGCTACCTGGCCGTCTGGCTGATCACGATCGCCCTCGCGGTCGTTCTCACCGTCATCATGTGGATCGCGCGACCGCCGCTGGTCGCCCCGGCGGACAACAGCACCAACAACACCAACAAGGAGGAAGCGGATGTCCGCTGACCGCTCGAAGATCGTCATCGTCGGAGCCGGGGTGGCCGGTGCCGCGACCGCCCTCACCGTGCGGGAGCTGATGGGCGACGACGTCGACATCGTTGTGCTCGAGGCCGAGGAGCGCGTCGGGGGACGCGCTCGTCGCATCGACTTCGCGGGCGAGACCGTCGAGGTGGGAGGCACACTGCTCCACTCCTCGAACAGCTACGTCGTCGACCTGATGCGACGACTCGGGATCGAGCGGGCCACGGCCGCCGAGGGCTCCACCGATTCCGAATCGGCCATCGGCATCTGGAACGGCGACCGCTTCGCGCTCAACACCCGCACGGACCGGTGGCGGCTCCTCGGCTCGCTCGTCGCGCGCTACCGGCTCCGCTCCCTGCGCGGCCTCGCCGCCGTCGCCCACGAGGGCCTCGCCGGCATCGAGCGGCTCTACCCGCTGCTCGCCGCCGGCGCCACCTACGCCACGCCGACCGCCCTCGCCGAGGCCGGGGGCTTCGACGCGCTCACCCGCACCAGCCTCTCCGACCACCTCCGCGCGAACGGCGTCTCGCAGCGCGCCGTCGACGAGATCGCCGGCGGGATCCTGCGCAACATGCTCAACCAGAGCACGCGGATCGCCGCGCTGCCGGGCATCTCCGGGCTGATCGGTGCGAGCCTCGCCGGCGGGGGACTGTTCTCCGTCGACGGCGGCAACGCCGGGCTGGCCGAGGGGGCGCTGCGTCTCGCCGCCGCCGAGGTGCACACCCGTGCGCGCGTCGCCGAGGTGCGCGCGGACCGCACGGTGGTGCTCGCCGACGGCACACCGGTCGCGGCGGACATCGTGGTGCTCGCCGTGCCGCTCGCCGTGGCCGGGATCACCCTGCCGACGGGCGTCCCAGTGCCACCCACCCGGTACCGCCACGTGCACGTCACCCTCGTCGCCGGAAACCCCTCCGCCGGCTATTTCGGCACACGGACGCCGCCGCAGACCATCTTCACCACCTGGAACGACGACACCCCGTTCACCTCCCTCGGCCGCATCGGCTACTCCCGGTCGGAGCGGGTGCCGATCCTCAAGTTCTTCAGCCTCGAGCCGATGTCCGACGAGACAGTGCACCGGATCGTGGACGACGTGCGGGGGATCGACCGTCTCGAGTGGGACGCGTACCCGATCATGGAGGTCTCGCCCGAGACGGCGCCCTTCGAGCTCGCGCCCGGCGTGTTCTTCCCGAACGCGCTCGAGGCCATGATCTCGACCCTCGAGACCGAGACGATCGCCGGCCGGGCGGTCGGCGCGCTGGTCGCCGAGCGGCTGCACGCCGCCGCCGCCGCGGGCACCGCCGATGCGACCACCGCCCGGAGCGCATGAGCACCCGCCGCATCCTCTTCCCGGGCCTCGCCCTGCCCGTCGACGACTACCGGGCGTTCGTCGCGGCGCTGCCGGGGGAGACGGAGGTACTCGACACCCTCGTCACCCCGGTCACGGGCACGGCCGCCCGGCTGCGCGTCGGACTGGTCGTCCCCGAGGAGCCCTACGAGGTCGTGGGCCACTCCGTCGGGGCGTTCGCCGCCCTCGAGTGGGCGGCCGCGCATCCGCTCGCCGTCTCGCGGATCGTGCTGCTCGAGCCGTCCGACCCGTGGGGGACACCCGTGCCCGTGGCGCTCGGCGGGGGAGCGGGCCGGGTGCTGGTGGCGGTCGTGTCACTCCTCGCCCGGTCGGGGCTCGTCGCCCGCGCGCTCGGCCGTCGCGGTCGCGCGACACTACTCGGCATGTACGGCGTCAGGCACGATCCGATGCCGCGGTCGCGCATCGACGAGCTTCTCGGGACCCGGGCGGGGCTGGTCTCGGCGGTGCGCCAGGTCGTCGCGGTCCCGTCACAGGTGGCGCGGGCGCGAATGCTGCTCGGCGGCTCCGGAATCGAGACAGCGGATGTCGTCGTCATCGTCGCCGACAACGGCGCGGCCCCCGACACGGCCGCCGCCAGGAGGCTCGCCGAGCGGTTGGGGGCGGGTACGGTCGTCGTTCCGGGAGGGCATCTGTGCCCGATGACCCACCCGGAGTCGACAGCGGCGGCCGTCTCCCGCGGTTAGCGCCATCTCGCGGTGAGCGCCCTGGTCGGCGGTTATTCGGGGAACGGCCACCAGCGCGGCATCTGGTCGCGGATCGCCCGCGCCCGCCCGGCCGCATCCGTGGAATCGTCGAAGGCCCAGGACTCGAGCGCGGTCGCGATGCCGCCGGCCGCGAAGGGGACCGCGACCTCCATGTCCACCTCGTCGACGAGTCCGCGTTCGCGCCAGATCAGGATGATGTTGCGCACCCGTGTCTCGATCGCCTTCTCGAGCACCCGGCGCAGCACACCCGACGACGTCGACGCGTAGGCGGCCCGGTAGAGGTCGCGGTCGCGCACGATCAGCTGCAGTGCCGCGGCGAAGTTCATCGTGATCGCCGGCTCGATTCCCTCGGCGTCCACGGCGTCGAGGTCGTTCACGGGCAGCTCGTCGTCGATCTCCGCCGTCAGCATCTGCGCGACCACCGCCGGGACGGACGCGAAGTGCGTGTAGAAGCTCGGGCGTCCGACGCCGGCGCGGCGGCAGACCTCGGCCACGGTCAGCTCGTCGAGCGCCACCTCGCGCAGCGCCGCGCGTACGGCGGTCTCGATCGCCGCGACGGTGCGCACCGTGCGGCGGTCGGTCGCCCGCACGGGAGGTTCGAGGGGTTCGGAGTGTTCTGCCACAGGGAGAATCTACCGTCCGCAGCGGGCCCCCTCTCGCTACACCCCGAGTGCGCCGATAATGCACATTATGTCAAGTAACGCGTTTTCGGCCCCTCTGCGAGTTCCGCGGTCATCTGCACGCGGCGTCCCAGGCGTTCGAGTCCCCGCTGAGCCTCGGCACGTTGGAGCTCCCGCTCGTGCACCGTCGCCGGCTGTGTCTCGACGAAGCCGCAGCCAGCGTAGAACGGCGCGTTCCACGGAACCTCGGCGAAGGTGCGCAGCGTCAGCCTGCCGTAGCCGCGGGTGCGCGCCTCGCGTTTCGCGGAGTCGACCAGTGCCCGGCCGTGACCACGCCGCCCGTGCTCGGGCAGCACCGACAGCTGCTCGAGGTGCGCCTCTGTCCGGTTGTGCTCCACGACGTGGGCGAAGCCGACCGGCGTGCCGGAGTGGCTCTCCGCGGACACGAGGATGAATCCCTGGGCGCCGGCGCGGTGCTGACCGGTCGGTGACGCGCCGAAGTCCCCCGCGCCCGGCAACGATGCGAACAGCGCGTCCGCGGCGTCCTCGATACCGCCGAGCAGCAACAGATCCGCTTCGCCCGCGTACCGGAGATGGATCGCCATTACCTGATCATATCTCAGAACGGGCTACTCCGCCTGGTCGAAGACATAGAAGGCGTTCCCCGCCGGGTCCGCGTACCCGACGACGGCCCCGCCCGGGATCTCCTGGAGCGGCACAACCACCTCGAGGTCGCTGTGCTCGGCCATCCACGCCGTCACCGAGTCGACCTGGTACATCGGGCCCTGCTCCCCCGGCGACGTCGACACCATGAGCTGCAGCTCGCTGTCCGGCAGCGCGAACGCGACGGTATCGTCCGCCTCGCGCCACGCCTCCTCGAGGTGCAGGGTCTCGCCGTAGAACGCCGCGAGTGCGGCGAGATCACGAGTGGGAACGAAGACGAATGCGGGTTTCACGACGGGCCTCCCCTGATAGATGACGTGTGCTCGCAACGGTAGCGCCATCCGCATCCGGGCACGAGCCCGCATATTGCACCGATGGGTTCAGTGTCGTACGATGAACCACATGGTTCAGCAAGAGACTCTCGACCGGGCGTTCGCCGCCCTCGCCGACCGGACGCGCCGCGAGGTGCTCGCCCGGCTCGGTGACGGACCCGCCACGGTCAGCGAGCTCGCGACGCCCGCCGGCATCACCGTCACCGGCATGGCCAAGCACGTCAGGGTGCTCGAGGAGGCCGGTCTGGTCTCCACCCGCAAGGTCGGACGCGCGCGCGAGTGCTGTCTGGGCTCGGAACGCCTCGACGACGCCATGGCCTGGATCGACCTCTACCAGCGGCTCTGGGAGCGTCGTCTCGACGGTCTCGACGCCTTCCTCACCCTCCAGAAAGGACACGACACATGACCGACACGACCACTCCCCTCAGCCTCCGGATCGAACGCACCCTCCAGGCGACACCCGACGTCGTGTTCGACGCCTACACCGACGCGGAGAAGCAGAAAATCTGGTTCTCGATCCTCGACGAACGGCCCGGCATCGTGGAGATCGACGTCGACCTCCGCGTGGGCGGCACGCAGACGGCGGTGTGGGGTCCGGACGCCGACACCCTGTTCCGCGAGGTCCAGACCTTCCTCGTCGTCGACCGCCCCAGGCGCCTGGTCACCGAGTCGACCGGGAGCACCCCCGACGGGATGACGATGACGACCCGCATCGACATCACCTTCGAACCCGCCGGCGAGGACTCCACCCTGATGACCATCGAGCAGTCCGGCTTCCCGGTGCCCGAGGTTCGCGACTTCTTCGTCGGCGAGGTGTGGCAGGGAGCGCTGGCGCGCATCGAGGCGTACCTCGGGAGCGCGGAGCGAT
>Ga0247729_10000134_pt1 | contig 35253 bp, 35 predicted proteins | sample UWRJL133311R2_FD_180958 | JGI IMG/M metagenome (GOLD analysis project Ga0247729, IMG submission 180958) | Plant litter microbial communities from Arlington Agricultural Research Station in Wisconsin, United States - UWRJ-L133-311R-2 | ecosystem: Environmental > Terrestrial > Plant litter >... | reverse complement strand
CCCGCCACGAGTGAGGTTCTGGTGCCGCTGGTATCGGTGGTGCCGCTGCAGCTGCTCTCCTACCATATTGCCGTGCTGCGCGGCTGCAACGTGGACCAGCCCCGCAACCTGGCCAAATCGGTGACGGTGGAGTAACTGCCGCCAACCAACTTTTCAAGGCCGCTCCGGAAATCCGGGGCGGCCTTTTTTTGGCTGGTTGCTACCCGGTCTACGGCCCGCCAACAGCCCGTATTTTTCCGCTTACTTTGGGCCCGAAACCTGGTTTTAACCTTTCCCTTCTTCGCTTCTTATGGCCAACATTATCATTTTCTCCGCCGACGCGCCTGCGCCTATTGGGCCTTACAGCCAGGCCGTTCAGGCCGGCAATACCGTGTACGTCTCGGGCCAGATTCCGTTGGATGCCGCCGGGCAGCTCGTAGGTGGCGGCGACGTGGCTGCCGAAACCCACCAGGTGATGCGTAACCTGCAGGCCGTGCTGGCCGCCGCCAGCCTCACGCTATTGGACGTGGTGAAGTGCAGCATTTTCGTGAAAGACCTCGGCAACTTCGGCCTGATCAACGAAATCTACGGCAGCTACTTCCCGGCCGACTACGCCCCAGCCCGCGAAACGGTGGAAGTGAGCCGCCTGCCCAAAGATGTGCAGGTAGAAATTTCGTGCGTCGCGGTGAAATAGGCAGGTGACGAGATAGGGAAACGACGGGATTTTCGTTCTTGCTGCGCGAAAGAACCTTAAACTCACTATTTCACAACCTCATAATTTCATCCTATATGAAAGAACTAGGACTTGGATTGCTGCTGGTGGGCCTGCTCTCGATTGGGCTGCCGTTTTTGGGAATGAAATCCATGCTGCTCAGCTGGGCCGACCACTGGGGCACGGCCGTTTCCTGGGGCATCCGGGGCGGCATTACGCTACTGGGTTTGCTGCTGTACTTCACCTACCGCAACCGGGACTAAGTGGTGAGGTAATGAGATAGGGAAATGCTGAGTTTGACGTTTTAACCGCGCAAGTGGCGCGACAAGAACGTCAACTCACCATTTCCCTATCTCACCATTTCACATTTCGTACCTTTGCGCGGCGTTTTTCTATGCTGAAGGACGCCGCGAACCGACTGTTTTATGGAAAGAGAAGTACGGGTGCGCTTTGCGCCCAGCCCCACGGGGCCGCTGCACATCGGCGGCGTGCGCACGGCGCTGTATAACTACCTGCTGGCCCGCAAGCTAGGCGGCAAAATGCTGCTCCGCATCGAGGACACCGACCAGAACCGCTTCGTGCCCGGGGCCGAGCAGTACATCATGGACTCGTTGCGCTGGTGCGGCATCGAAATCGATGAGGGAATTGAGCAGGGTGGCCCCCACGCGCCCTACCGGCAGAGTGAGCGGAAGCCCATGTACCGGCAGTACGCCCAGCAGCTTATCGACAGCGGCCACGCCTACTACGCCTTCGATACGCCCGAGGAACTGGACGCCATGCGCGCCCGCCTCACGGCCGCCAAGGTGCCCAACCCGCAATACAACAGCATCACCCGCGCCCAGATGCGCAACTCCCTCACCCTACCCGAGGACGAGGTGAAGCAGTTGCTGGAAAGCGGCGCGCAGTACGTAATCCGGCTGAAAGTGCCCCGCAAGGAGGAAATTCGCTTCAACGACCTGATCCGCGGCTGGGTAGTCGTGCATTCCTCGGCTGTCGACGATAAGGTGCTGATGAAGTCGGACGGTATGCCGACTTACCACTTGGCCAACATCGTGGACGACCACCTGATGGAAATCACCCACGTGATTCGGGGGGAAGAGTGGCTGCCCTCGGCGCCGCTGCACGTGCTGCTCTACCGCTACCTGAGCTGGGAAGACACCATGCCACAGTTTGCTCACCTGCCCCTACTGCTCAAGCCCGACGGCACCGGCAAGCTCAGCAAACGCGACGGCGACAAGCTCGGCTTTCCGGTGTTCCCGCTCGAATTTCACGGCGTGGATGCCGACGGCCAGCCCACGGTGAGCAGCGGCTACCGCGAAAGTGGCTACCTGCCCGACGCGTTTATCAATTTCCTGGCTTTTCTGGGCTGGAACCCCGGCACCCAGCAGGAGCTCTTCACGATGCAGGAGCTGATTGACACGTTCTCAATTGAGCGCGTGAGCAAGTCGCCAGCCCGCTTCGACCAGAACAAGGTTCGTTGGTACAACGAGCAGTACCTGCGCGCCAAACCCGACACCGAGCTGGCCCAGTACCTCATCGACGAGCTGCACACCCAGGGAATCGAGGTGCCCGCGGCTACCGCCGAGCAGATTGCCACGCTGGTGAAAGAGCGCGCCACCTTCCCTACCGACCTGGCCAAGGAAGCCCAACTGTTTTTCCACCGCCCCGCGGCCTACGACGAGCAGGTTATCAGCAAGAAGTGGAATGCCCCGGTGGCCAGCGCGCTGGCCGCCTTCGCCCAGGAGCTGACCGCCGCCGCCGACACCACCCCGGACGGCATCAAGGCGCTGCTGACGCAGGTAGTGGAAGGCCAGGGCCTGAAACTCGGGCAGGTGCTGCAAGCGCTACGCGTGGCCGTCACGGGAGCCGGTGCCGGCCCCGACCTGATGCACATTATGAGCATTCTGGGCGCAACGGAAACCGCCGAGCGGATTCAGGCGGCCGTGGCCGCGCTGGCCGCCTAAACGCCCGATACGAAGCTAATTTCAAAGGAATTTGCTTTGTGATATTGTCAGAGCCGCTCGTGGGAAACCGCGGGCGGCTTTTTCGTGCAGCCTTGGCAGCATTTCGGCGGAAGATGGCAGGCAACCGCGCGCATCCGTGGGCCGGGTTGTCCCGTAAGCACTGACAGCGGCGCGGCTTGCTTGTGCTGGCGCTACCCTTCCAAATCCGACACCCCTAACCGGACGCTCCTATGGCTAAGAAACCCGTTAAGACCAAGAAACCCGACCCCGACAAAAAGGCCCGCGTGCATAAGGAGTTGGAAGGCTTTGAAATCAAGGTGAACCCGCTGGGCGAAATTACCTCCAACTATTCCATCGAGGACATCAACCACTTCCTCAACCGCCACGTGCGCGACAAGAAGCTGGTGAACCGCGACGGACAATTCGGAGAGAAAGACGAGGAGGAATTCCCGCTCGAAGACGGAGCCCAGGAGCCGGAAGAAACCGACGAGGACTTTATGCGCCGCACTAGCAAGGAAGCCCGGAAAAAAGCTTCTAAAGGCGATTCGGAAGCGGGGGCGGAAGCCGACCTGAAGCGGGAGTTGCCGGAAGAATAACGGCCCGGCTCATTCTAGCCCTCAGACTAAGAAGCCAGCCGGGTCCGGGTGGCTTTCTTTTTTGCCCGCCGGACGGCGGCCAACTACCGTCATTTTGCTATACTTGGGCGTCCTTTCACCCCAGACATTTTGCCATGCATTCCCACGACATCGACTACAAAATCATCGGCTCCGACATTCAGGTTCTGGAAGTAGAGCTGGACCCGAACGAAACCGTGGTGGCCGAGGCCGGCGCGATGGTGTACATGGAAGAGGGCATTGCCTTCGAAACCAAGATGGGCGACGGCTCGGAGCCCGACCAAGGCTTCATGGGCAAGCTCTTCTCGGCCGGCACCCGCCTGATTACGGGGGAATCGCTGTTTATGACGCACTTCACCCACCGCGGCCACACTGCCAAGAGCCGGGTGGCGTTTTCGGCCCCGTATCCGGGCACCATCATTCCGCTGGATCTGGGCACGTTGCCGGGCGGCCTGATCGTGCAGAAGGACGGTTTCCTGGCCGCCGCCCGGGGCACCAAGATTGGCATTCACTTCAACCAGCGCTTCGGGGCGGGCTTTTTCGGCGGAGAGGGCTTCATCCTGGAAAAGCTCACCGGCGACGGCAAGGCCTTTATCCACGCCGGCGGCACCGTTATTGAGAAGCGGCTGAACAACGAGATTCTGCGCGTTGATACGGGGTGCATCGTAGCCTTCGAGCCCAGCGTCAACTTCAGCGTGGCCCGCGCGGGCGGCCTGAAATCGATGATTTTCGGCGGTGAAGGGCTGCTACTGGCCACGCTCCAGGGTACCGGCCGCGTCTGGATTCAGTCGATGCCGGTGAAAAAGCTTATTCAGGCGCTCATGCCCAACGGCAGCAATGCCGGCAAGGAAAGCGGCAGCGTGCTGGGCCGGCTGGTAGGCGGCGTGCTGGACGAATAAACTCCGGCCGGGCTATTTTTCGAAAGCCGGCACCGCCGAGGTGGTCACTGCTGGGGCACCCTCGACGGGCGCGGTGGGAGCAACGGGGCCAGCCGTAACGGCTACGGGCGCGACGTCCTCGGGCTCATTGCCACGCACCAGCGTGAAGGCAATAACGCCCAGGCTTACCACCAGCGTCACCAGCAACAGGCCTAACAGGCCTAGCGTGACTTTAGAGCTGATCTTGCTGAGAAAGGCGGAGATACGGCGGCGCTTGCGGCGCGACACGTAAGGGCGGCGGGAGGAAGTTGCAACAGGAGGCACGGTGGGAGCATGAGTGTTAACAATCACACAATATAACCAGAAATCCTCTATAGGCGTTCGTCTATACTCCGGCTTTCGCCCTGAAAAAATGCTAATCGTGGATTTTACCCGCTGAAGGCGGTAAATCCGCCGAGCAATCCCACAACTCTTTTACCCCGACCAGCTTACCGGTGCGCAGCTTTCCGGTTTTAGCCCTTCGGCAGTAGCAGCACTGCAGATACTACTCCAGCTCCCGCAGGATTTCTTCCAAAAACTGGCGGGAATTGCTCAGGCGAGGCACTTTGTGCTGGCCGCCCAGCTTGCCCTTGCGAGCCAGCCACTGCTCAAACGTCCCCGACGCCACCATCGTCAGCACGGGGGCCACCAGGGCTAGGTCGCGGTGGCGCTTGGCGTCGTAGTCGGAGTTGAGCTGGCGCAAGGTGTGGTCGAGCACTTGGGCGAATTGGGTGGGGTCGTGGGGCGGGTGAATGAACTCGACCACCCACTGATGGCCGCCCCGGGAGGCTTCGGCGGCCGCGAAGTAGACGGGCGCGGCAGTGAAGTCGCGCACGGTGGCGCCGGTGGCGCGGCAGGCGGCAGCCATGGCGGCGTCGGCGTTTTCGATGACCACTTCCTCCCCGAAGGCATTCAGAAAGTGCTTGGTGCGGCCGGTGATGCGGATGCGGTAGGGTGCCAGACTGGTGAAGCGCACCGTATCCCCGATTTTGTAGCGCCACAGTCCGGCGTTGGTGCTGATAACCAGCGCGTAGTTGCGGCCCAGCTCTACCTGCTCCAGGGTCAGGGTCGACGGGTTTTCGGCCTCGAACTGGTCGGCGGGAATAAACTCGTAGTAGATGCCGTGGTCGAGCAGCAGCAGCAGGTCTTCGCAGTCGGGCTGGTCCTGCAGGCCGAAGTAGCCCTCGGAGGCGTTGTAGATTTCGAGGTAGCCCATTTGCGCACCGGGAATCAGCTGGCGAAACAGCTCCCGGTAGGGCCCGAAGGCCACCGCACCGTGCAGAAACAGTCGTAGGTTGGGCCACACCTCGGTGATATCGGCGGCGCCGGCCAGCTCGGTTACGCGGCGGATGAGCACGATAATCCAGGTGGGCACGCCGGCCAGCACCGACACGTTGACGCCCCGCACGTGGCGGGCAATACGCTCAATCTTTTCCTCCCACTCATCGAGCAAAGCCAGCTCCAGCGGGGGCGTGCGGATGTACTCGGCCCAGCCCGGCAGGTTCTGCATAATCACCGCCGACACGTCGCCGACGCGGGAATCGGGGGCGTCGGGGCGGAAAGGGTTGGGGGCGTGGGTGCCGCCCAGCGACAGGGTTTTGCCGTCCAGCACCCGCGACTCGGGGTAGAGCAGCGTGGCGGTGGCCGTCATGTCGCGGCCGGCGCGGTAGTGGCAGTCGTGCAGCGACTCGGAGGTGACGGGGATGAACTTGCTGCGGGCGTTGGTGGTCCCCGACGACTTGGCAAACCACTGCACCCGGCCGGGCCAGAGCACGTCGGCCTCGCCCCGTAGCACGCGCTCCAGCTCGGGGTACAGCTGCTCGTAAGTGCTCACGGGCACGCGCTGGGCAAACTCGCGGGCCGGGGGCGCGTCGGCGAAGCCGTGGCGGCGGCCCCACTCGGTGGCGCGGGCCCGGAGCAGCAACTCCCGCAGCACCCGCTGCTGCACCTCGTGCGGGTGCTGGCGGAAGTGGTCGATGCTGGCTAGCCGCCGCTGCACGGCCCACGTCAGGATAGAGCCAATCACGGCTTAATGGATGGTCCGTTTTAGCTCGAAATTCTTGCCCAGGTACACGCGGCGCACGGTTTCGTCGGCGGCCAGCTCCTCGGCGGTACCGGCCTTGAGCAGCTTACCCTCGAAGAGCAGGTAGGCGCGGTCGACGATGCTGAGCGTGGAATTGACGTCGTGGTCGGTGATGAGGATGCCGATGTTCTTGTTTTTGAGCTTGGCCACGATGCCCTGGATTTCCTCAGTAGCAATGGGGTCGACGCCGGCGAAGGGCTCATCGAGCAGCACGAACTTGGGGTCGACGGCCAGGGCGCGGGCAATTTCGGTGCGCCGCCGCTCCCCGCCGCTGAGCACCCGGCCCAGATTTTTGCGCACGTGGGTGAGGCTGAACTCGTTGAGCAGCTCCTCCACTTTGTCGAGCTGGGCCTGCTTGGGCAGGTTGGTCATTTCCAGCACGGCCAGGATGTTTTCCTCCACGCTCAAATCCCGAAATACGGAGGCCTCCTGGGCCAGGTAGCCGATGCCGCGCCGGGCCCGCTGGTAGATGGGCAGCTTGGTGATGTCTTCGTCGTCGAGGAAGACCCGGCCGCTGTTGGGCTTCACCATGCCCACCGTCATGTAGAAGCAGGTGGTTTTGCCGGCGCCGTTGGGCCCGAGCAGCCCCACGATTTCGCCCTGGGCCACGTCCAGCGACATATTGTTGACGACCGTGCGGGACTTGTAGGTCTTAACTAAATTTTCGGCGCGAAGAATCATTGGGACAAAGGTAGGAAAACCGGCCGCAGCCTGATGGCTAGCGGTGGTAGAACGGCAAGCAGGCGGAAAGTGGTACGCAAGCGAAAGGCTATTCCAGTTGCCCTGCTCAGAAAAGGAGGGCAACTAGTTTTCTAACCTTAGCCTCCGCTCCTACCGCTTCGGCTGCAATACCTGGTCGCGGAGGGTGAGCTGAGCGGGGGTAGCGGCGAGGTTTAGCTCCAGCACGTTTTTCAGCTCGGCGTCGAATTCGCGAGGAGTGGCTTTGACTTCCTTGGGGGCGGCAGAGCCGGACTGGTAGCGGACGGTGACGGCGGCGGCCGAGGTGGGCTCTACCAGGGGACGGAGCAGCTTCTCAGCGTTGGTCATGTCGGGCGCGATACCGTCGACGGCCAGGATAACGTCGCCATCGGCCAGGCCGAAGCCGTTTTCCTCGGGCTTGGTGCCGGCCACCACGAACTGCTTCTTGTCGGGGTTGTAGCGGAAGCCCAGGCTGCCGAAGGCTTTCACCTTAGCCGACGCCGTGGGCTCGAAGCGCCAGCCGATTTTGGCGAAATACTCGGCGTAGGGCAAGGGCTGGGCCCCGACGACGTACTGGTCGAAGAACTGCTGCAGAGCCGGGTTGGTCAGGGCCACGACCTCAGGAATCAGGTCCTTGTCGTCGAAGGAGCGGGTGGGGCCGTACTTTTGGCGCAAAGCCAGCAGCACGTCGCGCAGGCTCTGGCGGCCCTGGCTAAGCTCCTGAATGCGGATGTCGAGCAGCAGGCCGATGAGGGCGCCCTTCTCGTACACGTTGTCGTACATGTCCTTGTAGGGCGCCTCCAGGATCTTGCGGCTCATTTCCGTAAACGACACGTCGGGGTACTTTTCCGCCTTGTCGATTTTCTCCTTGATGCGCTGGCGGAACCCGTCGGGAGTGGTGAGGCCGCCGCGCACCTGCACGAGTTGGGCAATGTACTCCGTGACGCCCTCGTAGAGCCACAGGTGCTGCGACATCTTCGGGTCGCGGAAGTCGAACTCCCCGATTTCGCGCGAGTGGATGTTGAGCGGGGCCAGCATGTGCAGAAACTCGTGGGAGGCCACTTCCTGCACCATGCTGCGGAGCCGGTCGGCGTCGGGCACCTCGGGCAGGAAGTACACCGACGAGTAGGAGTGCTCCATGGCCCCGTAGCCGCCGTTCTGGCTGGCCAGCGGGGAGCCGAAGCTGGGGAAGTACATCAGGAAGTGGTACTCGGGCACCGGCATCTGCCCGAAGTAGCGGGTGAGGGCCTCGGCCATGGGGCGCATGATTTCGCGCACCTGCGCGGCCTGCACCGCCCCCGTCTCCGACACCACCGCCACCGAAATCCGGGCGCCGCCGGTGCTGAAGCTGGCCGTGTCGGGCTTGCTGTAGAGGATGGGCGCGTCGGCGAGGGCCACGTAGCTGGCGGCCGTGAAGACGTCCTGGGTGGGCGAGGCCCGGCGCGTGGCCAGGGAAGTGGCCCCGTAGAAGTCGGCGGGCTTAGCTACCGTCACCTGGTAGGGCTGCATCTTGTAGCCTTCGAGGTAGCCGTAGAGGCCGTAGTGGTTGAGCACGTAGTCCTTGCCGGCCTCGAAGTTGGTGCCGCCGGGCTGGAAGATGAAGCCGTCGTCCTGCTTCACGTCCCAGGTGTCGTCCACGGTGTACTCGAGGCGGGCCAGGGTGGGCGCGTTGTCGATGACGAACAGGTTGGCCCCGTCCTTTTTCACCTTGAGCTTCTTGCCCTTCTTATCGTAGGCGGTGAAATTGGTTATGAAGCGGCCGTAGTCCTTCTTGGAATAAGAGCCGGGCACCACCGAGGGCATCACGTAGGTGGCCTGCGCCTCCTTCACCGCCGGGGTGTTGACGACGATGCGTACCTGGTCGTTGGTGGCCTTCTGCAGGTCGAGGGCAATCTGGTAGCCAGCGGGCTGCTGGGCCAGGACCGGGGCGGCGGTGGCGCACAGGAGCCCGAGGGCGAGATACGACAGCTTCATGGGAGAGAAATGAGGACAAAGAAAAGGGCTCGGCCCAGTCAAGGTAAGCCGGGCTGGGAATATTGCGGCCCCAAAGCTGGGATTTTTACGCCAGTATCGGCCCGGCTTCGTTAGTAGTAGCCCGCTCTTCTCCCCCACCCTCCCGCATGTCCCGTATCCGCACGTTCAGTTGCTCCGCGCTGGCCCTGGCCTTCATCGGCGTCGGCGTTACTCACTTTCTGGCCCCCGGCAAGTTTCTGCGCATCGTGCCGCCCTACCTGCCCGCGCCCCTGCTGCTGGTATACCTGAGCGGGGCGGCCGAAGTAGCCGGGGGCCTGGGGCTATTGTGGCCCGCTACCCGCCGCTGGGCCGCCGGGGGCCTCGTGGCGCTACTGGTGGCGGTGTTTCCGGCCAACGTATACATGCTCCAGACCCACGCCGCGCACCTGCCCATACCGCTCTGGGCGCTGTGGCTGCGCCTGCCGCTCCAGGCGGTGCTCATCGGGCTGGTGTGGTGGGTGGGCAAGCCCGCCAGTCATCGAAACAACCCGCTGGCGGCCTATCCTGCTATTCCAGCACGAAGAGTCTAGCGTTGCTGCTGCGCCGGGTAAGCGGGCGGCACGGGGGTAGCCTTGGGCGGCCAGGTGACGGGCAGGGTACTCAGCGCACGAAAAGCCTGGGCGGGGAAATACTCGGGGCGGGCCGAGGGATTCACCTGGCGAAAGCCGGGGTCCTGAGCCCCCAGCCACTGCACCACCACGCGCCTCCAGCCGGGCCAGGTGCGCGCCCAGGCAGGCGTGAATACCGCCAAACGATAGGTGCCGGGCCAGCCGCCGACTCAGCTCTACCGCGTCGGGAATGGAGTACTGGGCCCCTGGCAACATGAAGACGTTTCGCGCGGGCTCGGCGCCCCAGTACTTCTTCCTGGCCCGCCCCCGCCCGTAGCGGAAGTGCCGTCGTAGTAGAACCGCTCAGGGCTGAGTCGACAGGCCTAATACTTTTTTCGTTCGGCTGAGAAAGTATCAGTTGTAGTCTCATATCAGACCTTTTCCGATGAGCTACGCTCCCAATCTGCGGGCCGTACGCGCCTATCTTGGACTCAGCCAGACGAATCTGGGGGATCTGGCTGGAGCTAGGCCAGTCCTTTATGGCCGGTATCGAAACCGATAGGGAAGCCCTGCCCACCCGCGCCTTGCTCTGGCTCACGCCCTGGCTGACGGCCTTGAACCAGGCCCCGCCACCTGGGTCCGCTGCGCCCGACGTATCAGCCGCCCTAGCTACCCTGTTTCCGGAGGGTCCCGCCCGTCTGGTAGCGCGCCTGCAGGAGTGCCGCTTCCAGGCCCAGCGCCTGCACGTACAGATAGTGGCGGCTCTGGTTAGAAGCTCTTTACTCTCCCACGAAATACGCCGGGTAGCCATACTGCCCCGACTCTCCCTTGACAGCCCAGCAGACCTGAACTCCCTTAGTCCGACAAAGTGCGCTGGAAGTGCAGCTGCAGGATGGTGGCAATCTTTTCCTGGGTCAGGGGCTTGCTGACCAGCCCGGCAATGGACAGCTCGGTGAGGCGGGCCAGGTCGCGGGCGTCCATGGTGGTGGTGAGCATGATGACGATGGTGGCGCGCCGCTGCTCCGGGGGCAGGAGGACGTAATTTTCCAGAAACTCGATGCCGTTCATGCCCGGCATGTTCACGTCGAGCAGGATCAGGGCCGGGCCGCCGCCGGGGCCGGCGGTTTGCTCCAGCAGGGCCAGCGCGTCGGTGCCGTTTTCGGCCACCAGCAGCTCATCCGTGACGCCCAGGCTTTTAAGCAGCAGTTCGTTGAGAAAGTTATTGGTAGAGTCGTCGTCAACGAGCAGGATACTGGAGAGCTTTTCCATAGGAGCAGGTAGAATAAGGGCGAGATAATCGAAGCGGAAGGCTAGTCGGGCAGCGTCACGGTGAAGGTAGAGCCCTGGCCGGGCTGGCTGTGCACGGTAATGGTGCCGTTGGCATTGTCCACGATTTTGCGGACCATGTACAAGCCCACACCCGAGCCATCGACGTGGGTGTGCAGCCGACGAAACAGGCGAAATAGCTGGCCCTGCTGGATTTCTGACAAGCCCAGGCCGTTGTCCTGCACGGTCAGAATTATCTGCTGGTCCCGGCAGCGGGCCGTCAGGCGCACCACCGGCGGCCGGTCGGGCGCGTGGTACTTGACGCCGTTGCTGAGCAGGTTGTAGATGATGCTGCGCAGGTGCTTGGGGGCAAAGTACACGGTGGGGCAGTCCGCCACGTCCACGTCCAGCATAGCGGCGGCCGCGGCCAGCAGTGGGGCCAGGTCCAGGCGCACGGCTTCCACCAGGGCAGCTAGGTCCACAGTTTCCGCGTCGGCCGCGGCGGGCTGCAGCTGCACGACGTCGGTGAGGTGCCCCAGCGTCTGCTGAAAGCGGGCCACGGCCCCGTCCATCATGCCCAGCAGGCGCGGCACCAGAGCCGCCTGCAGCACGTCGGCCGGCAATTGCTCCCGCAGGGCCTGCAGCAGCCCTTCCAGGTTGGCAATGGGCGCTTTCAGATCGTGCGAGGCCGAGTACACGAACGTGTCGAGGTCAGCATTGGAGCGCCGGAGTTGCTGGTTGGAGCGGTCCAATTCCTCATTGCTGGCCCGCAGCTCCCCGTTGATGGCCGCCAGTTCGCCGTTGAGGTGCTGCACCTGCTCGCGGGCCAGTACCTGCTCCGTAATATCGGTTACGAGCGTGAAGCAGCCCAGCACCTGCCCCTGCTGCACGTCGGGCACGTAGCTGGTGCGGATGTACTTGGTAAAGTCGGCGCGGTAGGGCATTTTGGCCTCAAAGTCCAGCCGCTCGCCGGCCAGGGCGCGGTCCAGGTAGCCCCGCACGCCGGCGTAGGCCGCTTCGCCCACCACGTCCCATACCGTTTGGCCGAGCAGGGCCGCCGGCTCTTGGTTGAACCAGGCCTGGTAGGCGTGGTTGGCGAAGCGGTACCGGCGCTCCTGATCCAGGTAGCCGATGAGCACGGGCAGCGCGTCGGTGATGAGCCGCAGCTGCCGCTGGCTGGCCTCGACGCGCTGCCGGGCCAGCACCTGCTCGGTTACTTCTGCGCCGCTGGCAATGAGCCCGGTGGTGTGCCCGTCGGCGTCGTGCAGGGGCTGAAACACGAAGTTGACGAAGGCCTGGGCCGGCAGGCCCGTGTGCGCCCGGGCCAGCAGCACGGGCGCTTCAGTGATGGTAAACGGCTCACTGGTCGTCAGCACGTTGGCCAGAATCTGCTCGAAGCCCTGGCCGGCCGTATCGGGCACGGCCTCGAAGTACGGCTGGCCCAGAATCTGCCCCGCCGGCCGCCCCCAGATAGCCGCCACAGCCGGGTTGGCCAACTCAATCCGCAGCTCGGGACCACGCATGATGGCAATGGCTACCGGCGTCTGCTCGAACACTTGGTAGAGGCTGGTGCGCTGGCGCTCCGTTTCGGCCCGGGCATGGCGCAGGTCGCGGGTGCGCTCAAACACCCGGACCTCCAGCTCCTGATTGAGTAGCAACAACTCCCGGGTCCGCTCGGCCACGCGAGTTTCCAGCTCCTGATTCAAGGTCTCGATGCGCTGGCGGGCCAGCACCAGCGCCGTCACCTCGTGCACAAACACCACGATGCCATCCACCTGGCCGGCCTCGTTGCGCCGGGCCTGGTACACCACGTCGAAGTAGCGCGTTTCCGGCGGGCCCTCGGGAGTGCGGGCCAGACTCAGTTGTACTTCGCGGCCCTCAAACGCAGTGCCCGTGGCGTACACTTCGCGCAGCATAGCCGGCACGGCCTGCCCGGTCATCTCGGGCAGGGCCGTGAGCAGGGGCTGGCCGAGCAGGGGCCGGCCCGGAAACAGCTGCTGGTACGCCGGGTTGACCAGCTCGTAGATGAAGTCCGGGCCGCGCAGCACGCAGATTGGGGCGGGCGCCTGCAGGAAAAAGTGCGCCACAGCCTGCGTGGGAGCGGTTGGGTCGGCAGAACCGGGCTGGTCAGGGCTGGAAGCGGAAGAGTCAGGCATCGACGGGTACGGCAGAGAAAATCTTTCAGGAGCAGCGCCGCAGCCGAGCCACCACGAGCAGGCCAGGCGGCCGTAGCCACCATTTGGCAAGCGCTAAAGGCGCAATCCGCCGGCCGCGCCGGGTTTGGTTCCGTTCCGCTTCAGCCCCCGGCACACGCTGTCATACTCTGACGAGTGAAGATGCTGAAAATTCCGCTACCATTTCTGGCCGGTGGTGGTTCGGCGGAGCAGGCTGGCGCTGACGGACTGCCCCTACTCTTCCCAGCGGATGTCCTTAACCCGCAGCTGCAGGCTTTTCACGCCGCGGTACTCGTTGATTTCGACCGTGTAGCACACGCTGAACGGCGCGCCCTGCAGAATCCGCTCGTGGTACTCGCCCAAGCCGAAGCCGATGGCATCGATGGTGTGCTGCCCGTCTTGGGTGAGGGCCAGCTTGAGGTGGGAGTTGCCCACGATGCGGGCCGAGTTGGTGGCCGCGTACACCCGCTCCGACTCGAACACCGGGTTGGGGTTGCCGGGGCCGAAGGGCTCCATCTGGTGCAGCAGCTTGTAGAAGCTGTCGGTAATCTCGCTCAGCGGCAGCACGCAGTCGATTTCGACCGGCGGAATCATCTGCTCGGGCAGGATGCGGCCCGCCACGATGCTCTCGAACCGCTCCCGGAACTTGGGCACGTTTTCGATGGGCAGCGTGAGGCCGGCGGCGTACATGTGGCCGCCGTACTGGTCGAGCAGGTCGGCGCACTCCTCGATGGCCTGATGCACGTCGAAGCCGGCCACGGAGCGGGCCGAGCCGGTAGCCTTGCCGTTGCTCTGGGTCAGGATGATGGTGGGGCGGTAGTACTTGTCGAGGCAGCGCGAGGCCACGATGCCCACCACGCCCTTGTGCCAGTCTTCCTTGTAGAGCACCGTGGAATGGGCCGTGCGGTGGGTGCTGTCCTGCTCAATCATCTCCAGGGCCTCCTTGGTGATGCTGGTGTCGAAGCCGCGGCGTTCCTGGTTGGTTTTGTCGACCACGCCGGTTTTCTCGGTGGCTTCCTCCTTGGTGGCGGCCAGCAGCATGGCCACCGAGCGTTTGGCGTCGCCCATGCGGCCGGCGGCGTTGATGCGGGGCGAGAAGCCAAACACGAGGCTACTGATGTTGAGCGGCCCCGCACCCAGGCCGGCCAGCTCGCGCAGGGCGTCGAGGCCGGGGCGCTGCATGTGGTGCGGGTCGTTGAGCAGGCGCAGGCCGTGGTAGGCCAGCGTGCGATTTTCGCCCACGATGGGCACGATGTCGGCGGCGATGCTCACGGCCAGCAGGTCTAGCATCTCGTGTAGCGGCGCCTCGTCGAGGCCCTGGTTGTCGCTAAAGGCCTGCATGAGCTTGAAGCCTACCCCGCAACCCGACAGCTCCTTGAACGGGTACTCGCAGTCGGGGCGCTTGGGGTCCAGCACGGCCACGGCCTGGGGCAGCTCGGCGCCGGGCAAGTGGTGGTCGCAGATGATGAAGTCGACGCCCTTGCCGTTGGCGTAGGCAATTTTATCCACCGATTTCACCCCGCAGTCGAGGGCAATGATGAGGGCGTACTGGTGGTCGGCGGCGAAGTCGATGCCGGCCTCGGAGATGCCGTAGCCTTCCTTGTAGCGGTCCGGGATGTAGTAGTCGATGCGCTCCGGGCCGAACAGCGGCAGCAGGTAGGAGTACACCACGGCCACGGAGGTGGTGCCGTCCACGTCGTAGTCGCCGAAGACCAGCACCTTCTCGCCCTCGTGCAGGGCGCGCACGAGGCGGGCCACGGCGCGGTCCATGTCGCGCATCAGTAGCGGGTCGGGCAGATCCGCCAGGGCGGGCCGGAAGTAGGCGTAGGCTTCGTCGTAGGTACATACGCCACGCTGGCAGAGCAGCGCCACAATGGCTTCGTTTACCCGCAGTGCGGCGGCCAAATGCCGCACCTTGTCCGCGTCGGGCGCGGGTTTGCGAATCCATCGTTTTTCCATAATCTCGGCGCGATACCCTAAACAGGCAATACCTCCAAAAGTAAGAAGAAAACGGCGGCCTGCCAGCCCAGCCCGCTATTCGGATGAGGGATGCGTACTTTTGCCCTCCCGCTCCCTTTCGTAAGTCCCTATGAACAAGCTACGCGCCTTTTACCGGCAGTACAAGCAGTACATTCTCACCGATGGTCTGATGTACCTCGTATTTATCTTGGCGCTGGCCGTGATGTTTATCTTCTTCCGGTAAGCCCCGGGCCGGATAGCCCTGGTGGGCGGAGCGCCGCAGTGGTAGAAGCCCGGTCCACATAAAACAGTCAAAGCCCCGGCGAGCCAGCACCCATCGTTGTCTGAAGGTGCCGTCCCGCCGGGGCTTTGTTGGTATATTACTACCTGGCGCTACCGGATATGCGGCCTCGCCGGGGCAACCGCTAATTCACCGCGTCGCCGCGCAGCTTGCGGAAGCGCTTGCGGGCTTCAGCCACGTAGATGCTGCCGGGGTACTTCACCAAAACCTGATTGTAGAGCTCCTGGGCCTTTTCGCGGTCCTGCAGGTTTTCCTCGGTGATGCTAGCGGTCAGAAACAGCGCGTCGTCGCTGAGCACGTCGTACTTAGGGTTGGCGGTGATGCGCTGCAGGGTGCTCAGGGCATCCTGGTAGTTGCCCATGCGGCGCTGGAGCTGGGCCTTCAGGTACCAGGCATCGTCGGAGAGGGCGTGGCCGGGGTACTTCCGCAGCAGGTCGTCGAGGCCCTTCACGGCTTCCGGCAGGCGGTTCTGGAATACGAGCAGTTCCACTTTGGAATAGTCGCGCAAGGCCACGCCGGAGGTGTCCATGGCGGTGTTGTCGGTGATGAGCAGGCTGAGCTGCATGGCGTCGTTGGCGATTTCGCGGCTGGTGGCCTCCTTCAGAATGTCGAGGTGGCTCTTGGCCAGCTTGAAGTCGCCGGCGTAGTAGCTCAGGCGGGCGTTGCGCAGCTTGGCCTCGTAGCCCACCGGCGAGTCCTTGTGCGACTTCTCCACCTGCGAATACAGCAGCGTGGCTTCCCAGGGCTCGTTGCGCAGCAGGTAGATGTCGGCCAGGTTGATTTTGGCATCGTCCACGACCTCCAGGCTGGCGCGGGGCAGAGCAATAACTTCCTGGAGCAGGGCAATAGCCTTGTCCTTCTCGTCGAGCTGAAAGGCGTACAGGGCGGCCATGCTGCGCAGCATCCCGGCCGTTTCGGGCGTCTTGCCCAGCTCGGTCAGCGCGTTCTGGTACTCCCCGATCAGGCTCCTGATTTTGGCCGGGTCCACGGGATAGGTATTGCGCACCTGCTCTTCGCGGGTCTGCACCAGCCGCTGCCGGGCTGCGCCGTAAAACTGCCCACCGCGGTACTGCTGAATCACGTACTCGTAGCCGGCAATGGCACTTTCGTAGTCCTTGTTGCGCTGGGCAATGGCGGCCAGCTCTATTACCCGTAGGCCCTCGGTGCGGCTACGGCGGTCCAGGGCCTTGGCCTGCACCAGCGCCCCGCCAAAGTCGCGGCGCTGCACCTGCAGCCACAGCAGCAGCTCACTGTTGACGGGCCGCTCGGGAAACTTCTGCACGTTGGTTATCAGGATACGCTCCAGGGCGTCGAAGTCCTTGTCCTCGCGCAGGCTGTTCTGAAGCATGTTGCGCACGAAGGGCAGCTGTTGCTCGTCCTGCTGCACAAGGCGCAGGGTTTCGGCCATCACCTTGTCGGTGTGCCCGGACTGGGTGTAGAGTTGAATGAGTTGGGGTGCGAATTCAGTTTCGCTCTTGGCCAGCTCCCGGCCGCGCAGGTAGGTTTTCTCGGCCCACTCCGGCAGCTTGCGCTTCATAAACTCGGTGGCTACGGCCACGATCTGCTCGTTCGTGGCCTGACCGATAACCCGCTCGTACTGCTTGGCGGCGGCGGCCTGGTCGCCAGCCAGGGCGTAGTTGCGGCCCAGCTCCACGCCGTAGCCCACCTCTTCCGGGTGCTGCCGGATGCCTTTCTTGGCCAGCTTCTCGGCGTCCTTGTAGCGCTTCAGGTTCTGCAATACGGTCAGGTAGTCGGGCAGCACGTTGGCGGCCAGCTGCTCCTCGGCGCGCAAGCGGCCGAAGAGGAAAGCCGCCTTTTCGTTTTCGCCCTTGCGGGCGTACTCGTGGGCCAGGGCAATGCCACCGCCCTCGTCCTGGGCGTGCAGCGGCGCGGCGCCCAGCAGCCAGCCGCTGAGCAGCAGTGCCGTGCGAAAATTACAGAAGCGGGTCAGCAGGTACGGACGCATAGCGGGAAAGTCCGGGGAAAGGTAGCGGTAAGGTAAACCAGCGACGGGCCGGTTTCATTCCAGACCAGGCCAGGTTGGCCGGGCAGCAGACCAATTGCCTCAACCCTGAAAGGCGGGCTCTAAACACGGGGTCAAACAAAAAGGGCTGCACCCGAAGGTACAGCCCTTTTGTTTGCCTCGCGGCGCCAAGCTGCCTAGAAGAATTTGGTGCGGTTGTCTTTGATGTCGGCTTTGGCCTTGATGGCCTCGTAAGTAGCACCATCGACGCGGGCGGAGCGCTGGGCCGTGAGCTGCTGACGCAGAGCCTTCACGTCCTGCGGGGCGGCCGGCGGCGCGATGCTGCCGGCTTCCACGATCAGCACGCCCTGCTCACCCTGAATTGGGGCCGACTTCTGCCCGGCCTTCAGGCCAAATACTTTGCCCAGGGCTACCGGCTCACCACCGAGGCCCTGAATAACGCCCGTACCCAGGACGGCGTCGGAGGCAGTTTTCACCTGGGCCGTAGGGCCATAAGCGGCGGCAATCTGCTCCAGCGTGCCTTTCTTGGCGTCGAGCTTGGCCATGATCTGCTTAGCTTTCTCTTCGTTGCGCACGGCGGCGGTCAGCTCGGGCTTCAGGCTGGCCACGTCGGCGGTGCCTTTGGTCCGCTCGCCGGTGAGGGCGGCAATAACGTACTGATCATTGATTTCAAACACGTCGGAGATGTCGCCCACCTTGGTGGTTTTGCCACCCTGGCCGGCGCCATAGGCCCAGCGCACCAGCTCCCGGGCATTTTGCAGACCACCCACGGCCCGGTCGCCGCGGCCGAGGCCTTTGGCGTCCAGCTTCTGCAGGGTCTTGTCTTTGGTCGTCAGCTTGCGGAACGAGTCGAGGTCGGTGGCTTGGCCTTTCAGCTCCTGGGCCTTGGCGTAGGCAGCTTCGCGGGTGGCATCCGAAGGCACGATGGTTTTCTGCACCGCGGCAATCTGGTAGGTCTGGGTGGTTTTCGGCGCCGTGATTTTGATAATGTGGTAGCCGAAGGAGGTTTTGGTCAGCGTGGGCTGCAGGCCGGCCGAGGTAGCGCCGAATACGGCCTTCTCGAACTCGGGCACCATGCGGCCCTGCGTAAACCAGCCCAGGTCACCGCCCTGGTCCTTGGTGCCGTCGGAGCCGTACTGGCGGGCCATGGCGGCAAAGTCAGCGCCACCCTTGATTTTATTCAGCACGTCCTGGGCCTTGGCTTTGGCGGCGGCATCGGCTTCCGGCGTGGTGCCTTCGGGCTTGATGAGGATGTGGCTGGCGCGGGCCGAAGCCTGAGTGCCGGCTTTCTGACCGGTTACCTTGAAGATGGAGTACACGCCATTCTCGGCATACGGACCATACACCTGGCCCACGGTCAGGGGCAGCTGGTTGCGGAGCTTCTCGGGCATGTCGGCCGGCGAAACGTAAGCGGCGCGGTAGGGCTGGTCGGAGTTGAGCTTCACAAACAGCGAGTCAACCGGGGCGGTGCGAAACTGGACAGCCAACTCATCCACCGTTTTGCGGACGGCGGCGCTGTCTTCCGGCGAGGCCGTCACCGGGATGGTGATGTACTCAATGTTGCGGCCTTCTTCGACCTTGTAGCGGCCCTTGTGCTGGTCGAGGTAGGCTTGCAGCTGCTCGTTGCTCACTTTCACCGCCGAGTCGGAGATGGAGAAGTAAGGCACGAACAGGTAGCGGAAGCTGGCTTTGGCGTTCTGATTTTCGCCGTACTGCTTGGCTTCGGCCGTCGTGACGTAGGTGGAGAGCTTGATCAGGTTGTTGTACTTGCTGGCCAGACGCTCGGCGGGCAGGTTGGCTTCGAAGTTGCGGAAAGCATCCTGGGCCTGGGGCGGCAGCTTGTCGAAGTTCTGCAGGTACTGAATCACCTTGGTGCGGTCAAACTGGCCCGTCTTCGGGTCGGTGAAGGCCTGCTTGATGCTGGGGTGAACGTTCTTGCCCTGCACCATATCGGTCAGCTCGTCGTCCGACACTTTCAGACCCAGCTTGTCGAACTCTTGCTGGAAGGCAATGCGGTAGATGGTCTGGTTCCAGGCCTGGTCGCGCAGGTAGCCCATCGTTTGCTCGTCGGGCTGGCGGCCCTGCTGCGAGATGAACGACTGCTTGGCTTGCTCCAAGGCGACGTTGAAATCGGCCAGCTCTACTTTCTCGCCGGCGACTTCGCCCACCACGTTTTCATTGCGGTTAAACAGACGGTTTTTGCCGCCGATCAGGTCGCCTCCGACGATAAAGAGCAGCAGTCCGATGGCGACAATGCCGACGGCCCAGCTCGATTTTTCCCGAATCGTGTTAATTAATGCCATTTACTTGAAAAAAAGCGCGGTAAGAAAAGTAGAAAGAGGCGCAAAATAACCAGAATCCGCCGGACATTCAAAGCCGGCCGGATACAAGAACGCCCGGAGGGGGGTCCGGGCGGGCAAGGTTCAGATAGAAAGCTAGTTTCGGCGCTTGTTGCGCGGCGGCATTCTGACGGTTTTGCCGGCGGCTTTGGGCGGGGCCTGGGCCGCAGCAGCGGCGTCTTTTTCTTTTTCCCGCTGCTTGAGGTAGCGGTAATACATGGTGCAGGCCAGCGAAATCATAAACAGCCAGTAATTACGCTGCAGGCTTTCCAGCGGTACTTTCGGGTTGTTTTCCACCAGCGTCTGGTACACGCCGATAACGAACGTGACCACGCCCACGGAAAACAGAATCGTACGGCCCATGCCGGGCGCCCAGAGGCGGTTCGTGGCCATAGTTACGGCTTGAGGCTTTTCGACTGGTCGATGGTGAAAATACCTTCCGGCTTCATGATGCGGTAGCGCGAGAAATCCTGGTTAGCCGTCAGGCCGTAGCCCGTCAGCACCTCGGTCAGGGTTTCTACCCGCACGAAGGTTTCGGGCTTGGTGTAGATCTGGGCCTTGGCTTTGTCGAAGAACACCTCTTCGGTGTTCATCTTCTGCTGCTTTTCCTCGTTGCGCACCCGCACGTCACCGCGCACGGTGTAGAGATTCTTGTTCTTCTCGAACTTACCGTACTTCCCGCTAAGCGTGTTGATGACGGTGCGGCCGCCGTCTCCGTAGAAAATCACCTTCACACCGTTGGGGTAGATCTGGTCGCCGGACTCGAAGGTCTGCTCCAGCGGCGCGGTAAGGCGAATCTGGAGCTTGGCCGAGTCGCTTACCAGCGTCAGCACGTTGGTAACTTCCACCGTCGGACCCTTATAAACGATCTTCTCACTCGAGGCCGCTTCCTTTTTGCCGCAACCGGTGGCTAAGGCAAGCAGCAGAAATAAGCCGGAGCAGTTCAGAGGAGTGAGAGTCATAAAGCCAGCCTTACTCAATGCGGCGCTTGATAAACCAGCGGTTGTTCAGCGTCACGCCCAGCTGCATCTTCAGGTAGTCGTCCTTCACGTTGTTGACGGTGCGGGTGGTGCCGGCCTCGGTCAGCGAGTACGTGTCGAGGTTGCCGCGCTGCCCGTAGGCAAAGCCCAGGCTGATAATAGTGGCCTCCAGGGGCGTAGCGCCGGGCAGCGGGAAGGCAAAGCCCCAGCTCACCGACCGATCGTACACCACTGCGCCGTTGGGCTGGTAGGGCATCTGGCCCGCGCTGATGCCGGCCCGGTAGGTTACGCGCTTAAAGTAGTTGTCGACGGAGGTGGCGTCGGGCGTGTACTCGCCGCCGATGCCCACGCGGACCGTGTTGTTGAGCGTAGCCGAGGTGGCCGAGCCGCTGAAGGCCCGGTAGTTCGACCACTGCTGATGGGCCACGTCCAGGTTAGCGCTCCAGTTGCGGTTGTTGTCGAGGCTGATGCCCAGCTGCGTCATGGCCGGAATGATGGCCTTGCCTTTCTGGTCGACCAGCTCATCGAACCGCTCGATTTCGAAGCCGTTCACGTTTTCTCGGCGCTGCGTCTGGGTGCGGGTGCCGCTCAGATCCGACTGGAAGCTGTAGACGCCGGCTAGGTTGTAGTTGAGCTTGTCGGTAATTTTGCTCCGGTAGTGTGCGGCGGCCCGGAAGGCAAAGTCGGAATAATGCAGATGCTCGATGCGCACCACCCGCGTATAGTCGCCGGCTACGTCTGTGCTCTTGACAATTGCCGTCCCGGTTGAAAGGTCGATGCTGCCAAACACGTAGGATGCCGTAGCGCCCACCGAGAGGCCCTTCCCAATTCGGTAGCCCTGCGACAGATAAGCTTCCGACAGGCCGCCCTTGCCCTGCTCCTGGGTCTGTACTTTGGCTAGGTTGGGGTCCCCGGCTACTGTCGCCACCGTGTTGGACTCAAAATCTACGGAGGTATAAGGCTTCAGCCCGGCGGCGGCGCCCCAGTTCTTCGACAGCGGCACAGCCAGAGCCAGGTACGCCAGCGAGCCACTTCCGGTCCGGTTCGACTGGCTCACGGTGTGCAACCGCCGAAACAGCGCGTTGAAGCCCGCCTCATAAGTAGTGCGCGACACGTAGGCCAGCATAGCCGGGTTCAGCTCATTCACATTCACGCTGTTGGGTGCCGCCAGTCCGACGCCGCCCATACCCAGCTGCCGCACCCCGCCCAGGTTGCCGGTAAAGTCGCCCAGGCCCACCCGGGAGTAGGGTGAGTTGCCGAGGCCTTGCCCTTGCGTACGTGGCGCAGCCAACAGGCCCAACAGAGTGAGGCCCGCGAGGCCCGCAAATTTAGTTCTCAACATTATGCACCAGTATTCGGTGAAGCCCGAGTAGCACGAGCTCCGGAATGACAAAGATATGGCCTTTCAGCCGGGGTTGAAAAAAGCGGGCGTCGCCGCCGGCCAGCACCACGGCCAGCCGGGGGCTCCGCGCCCGGTACTGCCCGATCAGACCGTTGACTTCCGCCACCGCCCCGTTGAGCACACCGCTGCGAATGGCGGCCTGGGTGTCGTCGCCGGTCAGGGCCAGCGGCGCAGCCGGGTCGGCAGGCATTTCTACCCGCGGCAGCCGGCCGGTCAGCTGGTGCAGGGCTTCAAAGCGCATCCGCAGGCCCGGCGCAATGCTGCCGCCCCGGAACGTGTGGCCACCCTCCACCCAGTCGCACTTAATAGCTGTACCCGCGTCCACGATCAGCGTATCGACGGTGGGCCGCAGCCAGGCTGCCCCTACCGCCGCCGCCAGCCGGTCGGCACCCAGCGAGTGGGGCGTGGCGTACGCATTCTGAATCGGCAGCGGTGTGGTGGCTGGCCCAAACTCCAGCACCCGGCCCGCTACCAGCGGCTGCAGGCGCGCGGCCCATACAGCGGCCGGCTCCGCCACCGAGGCCACCAGCACGTGGTCGGGCCGGAGCCGCGCCACGGTGGCGGCCACCTGCTCCAGCGTTTGCCCAGTCGCCGATTCCCGCAGCACGTCCGCCTCGAAGCAGCCGTATTTCACAGCGGTATTTCCGATGTCGAAGACCAGGGTACGCATGAGAAACAAAGGAATTAAGGACGAAACCAGCTGGCTCAAAAGCAGAGTTGCTGCCAACCGGCCCACCTTGAGGAGTCGGCCAATTGGCAGCAGGTTGCTTCTTACATGAAATACTTCAGCCGGATAACTTCCTTCTCGTTCAGGAAGCGCCACTTGCCGCGGGGCAGGTCCTTCTTGGTAAGGCCGGCGTACTGCACGCGGTCCAGGGCCACCACCTCGTAGCCGAGGTGCTCGAAGATGCGCCGCACGATACGGTTGCGCCCCAGGTGCAGCTCGATGCCTACGAAGTGCGCGTTGCCCGCCACGATGGCCACATCGTCCACGTCAGCCTTGCCGTCTTCCAGCTCCAGGCCTTCCGCAATCTGGCGTAGATGCTCCTCGGTCAGGGGCTTGTTCAGCTCAGCCTGATAGATCTTCTTGTTCTTGTGCGAGGGGTGCGAGAGTTTCTGCGCCACTTCGCCGTCGTTGGTAAACAGCAGCAGGCCCGTGGTATTCCGGTCGAGGCGGCCGACGGGGAAGATGCGCTCCTTCGAGGCCGTAGCCACGAGGTCCATCACCGTTTTGCGGCCCTCGGGGTCTTCGGTGGTCGTGATGAAGTCCTTGGGCTTGTTGAGCAGCACGTACACCTGCTTCTCGCGGTTCAAGTTGGTTTTGCCGTACTGCACCGTGTCGGTGGGCTGCACTTGGTAGCCCATTTCGGTTACTACCTGGCCGTTCACCTTGATTTCCCCGGCGGCAATTAGCTCGTCCGCGTCGCGGCGGGAGCAGATGCCCGCGTTGGCGATGTAGCGGTTCAGCCGGACGGAGTCGGACTTCTCCTCTTCGCGCCGCCGTTTGTTACCGCGGGTTTTGTCTTCTTCGTAGTGGCGCAGGTTGTTGTACGAGGGCGCCTCGCCGTCTACTTCGCCGCGCTTGGGCTTGTCGGCTCGGTTAGAGGTTGCAAAGCGCTTGTCGGAGCTGGGGCTGATGCGCGCCGTCCGCTCGCCTTGTGGCCTGGCTTCGTCGCGCTTGTCCTCGAAGCGGCGCGGCGCGGCATTGCGGTCAGCGTAAGTGCCCCGGTCGCCGCTAGGCTTGCTGCCGAAGGCCGGCCGCTCGCCGAAGCTGCGGCTACCCGCACCACCTTCACGGCGCTCAGCCCGCTCGGGCCGGTCAAACGATTCGCGCTGGTCGGCGCGGGTAAACTCTTCCGGCGGCTTGCGAAAATCGAACGGCCGGGCCGCGCGGATGGCGCGGTTCGGACCCGTATCAGCGTCGCGGTCAAAGCTTTCTATTGGTGGCACTACCGGCGTGGGCGTATTGCCAGCTTCCGGCTCAAACGGGTTGGCCTTTTTGAATTTGCGGTTCCGCTCACCCCGCTCCCCGCGCGGCACGGCCGTCTCGCCTTCGCGGCGGTAAGGCTGGCCGGGCCAGTTGGCCTTAGGTTCGTAAGCCCGCACCGGCCGCTCCTCGCGCGGCTTCTCTCGCTCCCGGTCGCCGAAGCTGCTCCGACGGTCATCACCGCGGCTTTCAAAGCGGCGCGGCGCCTCCCGATCAAACGAGCGGGGCGGCCGGCTGTCCTGGTCGCGGTTAAACGGGCGCGCGGGACGGTTACTCTCGTCGCGACTACCGAATGATGGCCGGTCGTTGCCTTCGCGGTTGAATGGCCGACGGTCGTTGTCACCGTCACGGCGGGGAGCGGAGCCGCCACGGCTGCCAGTACCTTCCCCGCGGTTAAAGCCGCCTTGTGAGCCAAACTTCTTCGGGCCCGAGTCGTTGCCGCCGAAGCGCTTGGGGCCGCCGAATCCGCCGCCTTCGCTCGGCCGGCCAGAGGGGCGGTCAGCCGAAGGGCGGGAGGAAAAGTCGCGGCCGCGCGGGCCATCGTTGCCGAAGCGGTTGCCGCTGCCGGGGCTGCCCTCGGCGGGACGGGGCGAAAATTTACCGGGGCCTTTGGAGGCGCCGGAGCTACCGTAAGGCCGCGAATCAGAGTTGCGGCTGCGGTCCGGCTTATCGCCGAAGGAGTGTTTCTTGCTCATGGTTGCAAGGGAAAAGTGCCGTATCGCTACGGTACAAATGAAAACAGAGATTCAAAAAGTCAGAAGCCGGAGTTTCCCTAACGGACTACCCCAGAAAACAGTGCCCGGACCATCGACCAGGCCCGGGAGGAGCCGGCCGAAAGTCCGGGCAGAATGTAGATACCCAAGCGTAGTTAGTCGCGGCGGGCCATTTTGGCTTCGATGGAGTGCTGCGTGTGCGGCACGGCGCGCAAGCGCTCCTTCGAAATCAGCTTGCCAGTGCCGATGCACACGCCGTAGGTTCCGTTTTTGATGCGGATAAGCGCGTTTTCGAGCTGCTGGATGAACTTCATCTGGCGCGAAGCCAGCTGGTTCAGGCTTTCTTTTTCGGCGGTGTCGGCACCATCTTCCAGTACCTTCGAGGAGGAGGCAGTGTTATCAGTGCCCGAATCGTTGCGGCGGCTTAGCGTCTCCTTAATGAAGGTGACTTCCTTCCGGGCAGCGGTGAGTTTATCCTGGATAATATCCTGAAACTCAACCAGTTCTTCCCTGGAATACCGTAGGTTTTCTTCACTCATGCTGGTTCAGAGAAAAATTTAACGTATTGAAGGTTAGTGACTTGCCTGGCAATGCATAGCTGTAAAGCCGACCTGTATGGCTTCCCAACACGGACTCGCGCAAATTAGTTTGGCAGGATTCCGCGTCGGCTGCTTCCCTACTGGCCCCACCGCGCACCGGCATGATTCGGCCGCAAAGCTACGCTTTTGTCTGATACTGAACTATCGTTGATCTTTCCAAGCCGCTTTGGGAGGCTGCCAACAGGCTAGAAGCCCAGCATGTGAATAGCGGCTACCGCGCCCTCTACGCCCTTATTGCCGTGCTTGCCACCGGCCCGGTCCCAGGCCTGCTCCAGCGTGTTGGTCGTCACCAGCCCAAAGATGACTGGCTTATTAAACTTCAACCCTACGTTGGTAATGCCGTTGGCCACGGCGTGACAGATGTAGTCGTCGTGCTTGGTTTCGCCCTGGATGACGACCCCTAGGCAGATAACGGCGTCAATTTCCTCGTGCTGAGCTAGCAGTTGCGCCCCCAGCGTCAGTTCGAAACTACCGGGCACTGTGTTGCGGAAAATGTTTTCCTCCTTGGCGCCGTGCTTGAGCAGCGTCTCGTAAGCGCCCTGGCTTAGTACGTCGGTAATTTCGCGGTTCCACTCGGCCACCACGATGCCGAAGCGTTTGTCAGAAATGTCGATGAAGTGGTCGGAGGTGTAGTCGCTCAGATTTTTGAGAGAGGTAGCCATGGCAGAGTTGGGTGAAAAAGTCAGGTCTTAATAAAACAGAAGCTGCGCCTTCCCTCACGGAAAAGCGCAGCTTCACAAAGGTAACATCCGTTTGGCTTACTTACCGGCCAAGCCTTCGGCGCGGGCCTTGAACTGCTTGGCGTCGCTGGCTTCGGCCGAGTTCTGGTAGTCGGTCAGGATCTTGTCGTAGGCCGTGATGGCCCCGTCGTAGTCTTTGCTCAACTCACGGGCGGTAGCTTCCTTCAGCAGATAGCCGGGCGAGAAGAATTCGTTGGCGTTGTAGTTGGCGGCCTTATTGTAAAGGTCGGCCGCTTCCTTGGGCTTGTTGAGCTCCAGGTTGGCGTCGCCCAGCAAAGCGTAGGCGCGGGCCTGCACCAGCAGATCATCCGAGCTGAAGTCTTCCAGGTAGTCGATGGCGGCTTGGTACTTGCCTTCTTTCAACGAAGCTACGCCGGCGTAGAAGTTGGCCATGTTGCCGGCCTTCGTGCCGCTGTATTCCGAAGCTACGGCTTCCAGACCCTCGTACTGTCCGTCGCCTTTCATGGCTTTTTGCAGCGAATCAGCTTCCCAATAATTCACGGCCTGAAACAGGGCTGCCTGTCCTTTCGCATCCTGCGAAGTGCGCCAGGTATAGTAGCCAAAGGCCCCTACCACGGCCAGCACCACCACTGTCAGCACACCAAGCAGCACGTTCTTATTACGACGCAGGAAGTCCTCCGATTCCACCAGCCGATTAGCCAGAGCGTCGGGGTCTTCGAACAGCGGGTGCTCGGGCGAATACTCACCGATGGGCTGATTAGGATCCGCCGGTACCTGCTGCTGCTGAGGACGATTTTGCGGGCTGTTGCGCGTGTAAGGAATCTTAGACATTACTGTTGATTTCGGGAAAGACGACCAGAAGGCCGGGTAAAGTTCCGCCGGAAGCTAGTCGCGGATGTATGGGTAGTCCTGCTGTACGTACACATCTTTGTACAGCTCGTCGACGGTAGGATACGGCGAGGTTTCGGCAAACTCTACCGACTCCTGCACTACCGCCTTGATCTTCTCGTCGATGGCGGCCAGCTCTTCTTCCGTAGCCATGTTATTGGTCAGGATGGTGTGGCGCACGGCTTCGATGGAGTCGCGCTGGCGGTACTCCTCCAGTTCCTCCTTGGTCCGGTACTTCGCCGGGTCACTCATCGAGTGCCCTTTGTAGCGGTAGGTTTTGAACTCCAAGAACGTTGGCCCTTCGCCGGCGCGGGCACGCTCGGCGGCGCGGGCTACGGCGTTGTGAATGTCTTCTACGTTCATACCGTTCACGGGCTCCGAAGGCATGTCGTACGATTCACCCAGGGTATAGAGGTCCGTCACGTTGGAAGTCCGCTGTACCGAGGTGCCCATGGCGTAGCCGTTGTTCTCGACCACGAAGATGACGGGCAGCTTCCACAGCATGGCCATGTTGAAGGCTTCGTGCAACGCACCTTGGCGCACGGCACCGTCGCCCATATAGCAGATGCTGAGCTTACCGGTCTTGTTGTATTTCTCGGCGAAAGCCAGCCCGGCACCCATCGGCACCTGAGCGCCCACGATGCCGTGGCCACCCACGAAGTTCACGTCCTTGTCGAACATGTGCATCGAGCCACCTTTGCCCTTCGAGCAGCCGGTGGCTTTGGCAAACAGCTCGGCCATGATGGCGTTTGGCGAAGTGCCAAGGGCCAACGGGTGGGCGTGGTCCCGGTAAGCGGTAATCCACTTGTCACCTTTGGTCAGCGCCGATACGGCTCCGGCCACGCAGGCTTCCTGCCCGATGTAGAGGTGGCAAAAGCCTTTGATCTTCTGCTGGCCGTAGAGCTGACCGGCCTTCTCCTCAAACTTGCGCATGAGGACCATCTGCTCATACCAGGTCAGGTACGTTTCTTTGGGAAACTCTGGCTTGGCCGGGCTCGTAGCTACGGGAGCCTGGTTGGCCCCTTGGTCTTTGCCAGCGGGTGGCAATACCGGGTCAGGCTGCTTCACCGTATCGGTGGCAGCAGTGGGTTTAGTAGAAGCCTTCTTTGCCGACGACTTACTCGTCGAATTGGAAGGTTTTGAAGTAGCCTTTACTTTCGTCTCCGCCATCGTGCTCGGTTGTTCGCGTTTGGGATGCGAAAGTACGTAAAAGGATTGCAATTCCGAACCCCGAATGATTCTTGAAAACCTGCACCTGCTGTTCTTCAAAAACTACGATGAAGCCAACCTAAGCTTCTCGCCACACATCAATTGCTTTATCGGCGACAACGGCAGCGGCAAAACCAACCTGCTCGATGCCATCCATTATCTGGCCCTGACCAAGAGCGCCTTCACCGCCGCCGACTCTCAGAGCATCAAGCAGGGCGAGGAGTTCTTCGTAGTGCGCGGCCGCTTCTGCGCTCCACCCGACGACACCCGCGACACAATTCAGTGCAGCCTACGCCTGGGCCAGAAGAAAGCCGTGACGCACAATAAGCAGGCTTACGAGCGTATCTCCGACCACATCGGGCGCTTTCCCGTCGTGCTCATCTCTCCTTACGATACCGACCTGATCCGGCAGGGCAGCGAGGAGCGTCGTAAGTACTTCGACAGCCTGATCTCCCAGCTCAACCACGACTACCTGGAGCTACTCATCAGCTACAACCACATCTTGCGCCAGCGCAACTCCCTGCTCAAGTTGGCCGCCGACGACCGCCAAGGCTATGACCGGGACTATCTGCTCGTGCTAGATGAGCAACTCGTACCGGCCGGGGAGCAGATTGTGCAGCTACGTCAGCAGTTCCTGGCTGATTTCACACCCATCTTCCAGCGCCACTACCAGCAGCTCGCCGATAGCCGGGAAGCCGTCACGCTCGACTACAAGAGTCAGTTGCCCGGCGCCGACTTCGCCCACCTGCTCCGCACCTTCGAGCGCAAGGATCTAGCACTGCAGCGCACCACTATCGGTCCTCACAAAGACGACTTCGTCTTCCTGATGGATGAAGGCTCGGTCAAGAACTTCGGCTCACAGGGTCAGCAGAAGTCGTACGCCATTGCCTTGAAGCTGGCGCAGTTCGAAATCTTGGCTGAGCGCAAGCAGCACAAACCCCTACTCCTACTCGACGATATTTTCGATCGGCTGGACGAGAAACGCATTACTCGTCTGCTACAGCTGGTGGCCGACCAGACCTTCGGACAGGTGTTTCTCACCGATACCCACCTGGACCGTACCGACCGGGTCCTGGCCGACCTCTCCGAGCAGATCAGCCGCTTCCGGGTGGAAAACGGAACCGTCACGGCGCTTTAGCTTTCTTACCGAGTACCTTTGCCGGTACTGCTGGAAGTAGCGGCTACTGCAACTTAGCGGAGTAGGCGAGCCCGGCGTTTCGCGCGTTATTATACCCCCTGGCCTTGAAAAAACACAGCAACTCCGAAAACTCCCGCCAGGCTGACGTTGTCACGCTTAAGGACGGAATTACGGCTTTGCTCAAGGCCTACCGCCTGCAGGGCAAGCTCAACGAGGTAACGGTTGTGTCGAGTTGGGAGCGGATCATGGGCAAGGCAGTGGCCCTGAAAACTCAGGAAATCTATATCAGCCAGGGCAAATTGTTTGTGCGGCTCAGCTCAGCCCCTCTGAAGCACGAACTAGTAATGGCCAAGACGCGGGTGCTGGACATCATCAATGCCGAGGTAGGCGAAAAGGTAATTCAGGAAGTAATATTCCTCTAAGCTCCTTCTGCGGCCTTAGTATACCTACTGGACTCCTACTTACGCCAAATCCGAGTTTCCTGCTGACACTCCTCCCCTCCTATACAGGCGTGCTCTTAGCTTTTCGGCAGGGCTACTAATGGCGGTGTCGACTCCTGCCCTCCTCGTTTAACTCAACAACTTTACCATATCAACAATCAACAGCCACATATTGTGGTGTGGCGCTCTGTGCCCTTCACTTACAACTTACAACCAGATGGACTACCCAAAACCAGAATTTCGTCCCGTGTCTTATTCTCGGGTCACGCTTACGGAACTCATGATTCCGGCCTACGCCAACTTTGGTGGTAAGATCCACGGTGGCATCCTGCTTTCCCTGATGGATAAGGTAGCCTATGCCGCTGCCTCCAAGCACGCCGGCTCCTACTGCGTGACGGTAAGCGTAGATGGCGTCAACTTCCTGCAACCCGTCGAGGTTGGCGACCTGGTTTCGCTACTGGCTTCCGTCAACTACGTTGGCCGCACGTCTCTGCTGGTCGGCATTAAAGTCATTGCTGAAGATGTACGCAGTGGCGTGGTAAAGCACACCAACACCTCCTACTTCACGATGGTAGCCAAAGACGATAATGGCCGTCCCACTCAGGTACCAGGCTTGGCACTGGAGACGCCCGAGGACACCCGGCGCTTTGTGGAATCTATCAAGAGGAGAGAGTTCAAAGAACGGTACCGCATGGAATTCGACAACGCGGTATCCTCGTTAGCGGTGCCCCACGAGCTACACTTACTCGACCATGAGCGGTGTCAAATCGTGTATTAGATCAGGCCCGTAATACGACTCCAGTGATGCCTCGGAAGCAACAAAAATGTTTCACGTGGAACGTTTTTGTCATTTGGGACCGTACACCTTCAAGAGCAAGTCATTGTAGGCTTCCAGCAGGGCTATATACTTAGCCTGAAGCACCATAAGCTGCTTGGAAGGGTCTTGATCTGTAACATGTAAAGCAACTGACTTCGGTGTAACACTGCTTGAAACCGAATTTGTTACAGGTGTTACAACAAAAGGCAATACAGTTTGCTGTAACGTAGTAAAGTCGCCAGAAAAGTCGTGTCCGATAATATCTCCGATACGTTTTACAAAAGCGTAATCAAGTGTCTCGTCCTTGAACTTGCGATAAATAGTAGGACGAGTAATCCCTAGCTCATCAACAATCCTGGTAATTGAAATACCGCTGCTTTTGATGGCTTCCTGAAGGATTTCGCCCTGATGTGGCATAGAAAGGTTTTGTAATACAATGAAAGTGTAAATATGTTAAATATGTCACAGCGGAGCAAATCCATGCCTGCAATATTACACGTGATACATTTAACAAACACTGTAATATTATACGCTTTTTACATATTACACCATACGCTTTACACTTGCATTGTAACAGAATACGTGCAACGAAATTGTTGCGGACGTTACAAAACGCCACTATAATCTTGTTATATGTTGTACAAACTCTCTTTTAGGCGGCAAAGCGGTTGCTCTTTGCTAAACCTAGCTATGACGTGAGATAAGCGGCCGCGCTTTTCCACTGGCTCTTATTCCTGGCCGGCACTTTCCCCCTTGTACAGGATAGCGCGTAGTGTATCAGGGTAGTCCGTGGTGATACCGTCGACGCCAAGCTGGAGCAATCGACACATGTCCACTGGTTTATTGACAGTCCAGGGAATTATACGAATGCCCTGAGCATGCAATTCGGTGATGAGAGCAGGAGTGACTAGGCGGTAGTGTGGGCCGTAAACCGACGGTGTGAATCCCAGGGCGGCCACGTGATTTGCGTAGGGCAACTCATCTTCCACGAGCAGGCAAACCGGAAGTTGCGGCGCCAGATAGTGCGCCGCCTGGAGGATGCGCTTATCGAAACAAAGCAGCGTGACGCGGCTGAGGATACCCGTCTGCCGCAGCACCGCCAGTACCCGCTCGACGAAAGCGAGCGGCACCGGGTGGAACAGATTGTCGCCCGCCGGGCTGGATTTTATTTCAATGCTGTAGCGCACCGCTGGCCGGTTGAGCGTACGAGCATGCTGCTCCGAGGCCCGGATTACTTCCCGCAACTGGGGCTTGAAGGCTGCCATTATCTGTTGCCGGGGAAAAGCCGGATGCTGGATAAGGCCACAGTCGCAGCGCCGGATTTCAGCATAGGGCATCCGGTATAGGTTATGCCGCAACTCTGTGTCGGCTTCCACGGCCTTGCCCTGAGCATCGTGGCACAAGGTCGACAGCCACGGCTCGTGCGACACAACCACCTCGTTGTCGGCGGATAAAACAACATCCATTTCCAGCACGTCGACGCCCAGTTCGAGGGCTAGCAGGAAGGCGGGAAGGGTATTTTCGGGGCGCAGGCCACGGCAGCCGCGGTGACCGTGGATTTCGGGCACGGTACCTAGAGCAAGAGGCAGAAATGAGCTATTCATATCTGGAGCATACGCAACGCCAGCAGGAAAAGCGGTAGCGGGGCCTTTGTATAGCCTTAGCTGGTTGCGCCGCGTACAGGCGGAGGTAAAAGAGGTATTTTGCGTAGACAATCAACTCTCATACCTCCCTTCCTATGAAAAGAATTATCCTGCTGCTGGTGCTCGTAGTGGTGGCCGTTGGGGGCTACCTGTTTTACCGCAGCCTGACGACCGGGCCCAAGTACTCGCTGATGCAGGCCGCAAAGGCTACGCAAACGCACGATATGGCCGCGTTTGAGCGCTACGTCGACGTGAACAGCGTTACGGGCAGCTTGGTAGATCAGGTGGCGGCGCAAGGTTCGGCATTGGGCTTTCTGAACCCCGGGGGCTTTGCTCTGCGCGGGGCGTTGCAGCTACTCAAGCCCCAGTTGGCCAAAGCGGCGCACAAGGAGCTGCAAACGTACATCGAAACCGGCTCGCTGGAAGCGGCCGCCGCCGCGCAACCGAAGCGCACGGTGAAGGTGTCGATGGTTGGGCTGGCCAGCAAAGTGGTGAACCCCGACAGTAAATTCAAAGATGTGAAGTACGTGAACGAGCAGGGCGACCAGGCGCTGGTAGGCATTGAGTTCACCCAGCCCAAGTACGATACGACGCTGGTAGTAGAGCTGAAAATGCGCAACAAGGGCGACTACTGGCAGGTGACGGAAATCACGAATACCGGGGAGCTGCTCAAGCACGTAGCCCGGCTGGAAAAGAAGCGCCGCCTAGGCGGCAACTAGGTCCCGAGTCCTTCTACTTCTGAGCATCAAAAAGCCCCGACACGAAATCGTGCCGGGGCTTTTTGATGCTCAGAAGTAGAAGGAGCTAGACGTTCTTATCGCGCCCCGAAATCAGGTAGTAGAGAATCAGACCAAATGGGACCAACACAATGGCGGTCCAGATTACCTTCTTCAGAAAGCTCCAGGTTGGCTGCTTAAGAATATTGAGAATCGTTATCCCGGCCAGGATATAATAAATAAGTCCGAAGATGCTTACTCCATTGTTGTTGACGAGCGTGGGACGACTGCAAGAGGAAAGAGCGGGTATCAAAATCAGCAGCGAGGCGATGGGCAGGCGGCTGGTGAGGGTTGCAAGTTTGTGCATGGTAAAACAGGATGAAAGCCAGGGAAGAGAGTATGACGCCCTTTACGCGCAACCCGACGGTATAGATATCAAAACAGTTTTATATTCATTTTAAATTATTGGTTATCAATTAGTTAAAATAAGTATTCTGGATTTGATGCCAGAAATAGCCAGCTGCTTCCGGATATAGCACCAACGTTAATACAATACCGTACAGCGCGCCATAGAAGTGGGCGTCGTGGTTGATGTTGTCGCCCGAGCGGCGACCTTGGTAGTAGGAATACGCCAGGTACAGAAAGCCGAAGATGAAGGCTGGAATCCCGAGCTGGGGCGGTAATGGAAAGATGCCGATTTTGCTGGTGGGGTTGAAGATAACGGCGGCAAACACCACGGACGCCACCCCGCCCGACGCGCCGAGGCTGCGGTAGTCGGAGTCGTCGCGGTGGCGGAAATACGTGGGCAGGTCGGAGACGATGATGCCGCCGAGGTAGAGCGCCAGAAACTGCAGCAGCCCCGCCGTGATGCCGCTCAGCCCGATGAAGGTGTTCTGCACGGCTTGCCCGAAGGAGTAGAAGGCAAACATGTTGAAGATAAGGTGGGGCCAATTGGCGTGCAAAAAGCCGGAAGTGAGCAGGCGGTACCACTCGTTTTTCCGGCGCATCACGTAGGGCCACATGATCCAGCTTTGCATCAGCTCCTGATTGGACCAGGCGTATAGGGAAATTCCGCCGGTGAGCAGCAGCAGAACGGTAGTGGCATCGAGAGTAAGCATAGGTGAGGAAAGAAAGGTGATTTTAGGACCTACAGGGGCGCAGCAGGTTGTGAAAGCAGACCCGACAAGCCAGAGGGATGAAGTGCCGGCAGAGGGCAGGAAAAGCGCGAAAAACCAGCCCTAGCTTTCCCGATCCATCAGCTGTAGGGCCAAGTGGCGCAAGGGCTCTTTACGCGCGGCCGGCGCGGCCACGTCTTCCAGGTGGCGCAGCGCGTTCTGGAAGTAGTCGTTGATGAGGCTTTCGGTTTGGGGCCGGATGCTGAGCTCGTCGTAGATGGCGCGCACGGCCTGCACCTTGGCTTCGGCATCGGCGACGGGCTGGCCGATATGCCGGGTCAGTACGGCGCGCTGCGCGTCGTTGGCTTGGGCCTGGGCGGTGAGCAGCAGAAACGTCTTTTTGTCGCTCACGATGTCGCCGCCGACGCGCTTGCCGAAGGTGGCCGCGTCGCCGTAGACGTCGAGCAGGTCGTCGCGGAGCTGGAAGGCCAGGCCGATGGCGGTACCGAACTGGCGCAGGTGGTCGGCATCCGGGGCGCCGGCGCCGCCGAGCAGCGCGCCCAGCTCCAGGGCAAAGCCCAGCAGGACGGCCGTTTTGAGCCGGATCATGTCCAGGTACTGGTCGATGCTGACGGTGGTTTCCGTCTCGAAGTTCATGTCCCACTGCTGGCCCTCGCACACCTCGGCGGCGGTCTGGCTGAAGCGGCGCAGCACGGTGGGCAGCAGCGCGGCGGGCACGTCGAAGAACAGCTCGTAGGCCCGCACCAGCATCACGTCGCCGCTGAGGATGGCCACGTTGGCGTTCCACTTTTCGTGTACCGTGGGCTGGCCGCGGCGTAGCGGCGCCTGGTCCATGATGTCGTCGTGGAGCAGGGTGAAGTTGTGGAATACCTCGACGCCCAGCGCGGGCTTCAGGACGGCGTCCAGGTCGTCGGTGAAGGCGTAGGCGCCGAGTAGGGTGAGCAGCGGGCGGATGCGTTTGCCGCCCAAAGTCATGATGTAGCGGATGGGCTCGTAGAGGGCGGTCGGCTGGTCGCCGTAGGCCAGCTGGTCGAGGCCGGCGGTGATTTTAGCGGAGAAAAAACTGAGGTCCACGGGGTAGATTGGAGTTGCGGGGGAAAGGTACGGCGGTGGCAGTTAGGGCGGGAACCCAGGGGCAGGCGCGGCCGGAAACACGGTGCTTTGGTGAAACACGGCCAACACGCGAAACATGGGGTTTTCAGTAAAACATGGTAAACAGCCCAAACAGAGGGTTTGGCCAAAACATGGCACGCATGCTCAGCATGGCCAAGCGGTAGAACTGGGCCTATGAACCGATTTGCGGGTACTACGAGCCGATTTGGGCCCTACCCG
>Ga0247729_10000133_pt1 | contig 35454 bp, 32 predicted proteins | sample UWRJL133311R2_FD_180958 | JGI IMG/M metagenome (GOLD analysis project Ga0247729, IMG submission 180958) | Plant litter microbial communities from Arlington Agricultural Research Station in Wisconsin, United States - UWRJ-L133-311R-2 | ecosystem: Environmental > Terrestrial > Plant litter >... | reverse complement strand
TACCGCGATGGAGCCGCTGTTCAAGACCGTGAGCGACGTGCTGCGCTCGATCGGCTGGACCCAGGACCCGCCAGAGACCCGCGGGGCGGTGCGGGACAAGTGGGAGTCGCTCAACGCGCTCATGCAACTCGCCGAGGAAGCCGGGCCGTCGACGACGCTGCGGCAGTTCGTCGCCGATCTCTTCGACCGACAGCAGGGCCAGCACGAGCCGACGATGTCCGCCGTCACGCTCGCGACGCTGCACTCGGCGAAAGGCCTCGAGTGGGATTCGGTGTATCTGGTCGGTCTCAGCGAGGGGCTCGTGCCGATCAGCTACGCCAAGACCCCGGAGGCGATCGACGAAGAACGCCGGTTGCTCTACGTCGGCATCACCCGGGCGCGGAAGAAGCTGTCGTTGTCCTGGGGTGCAGCGTCACCACAGCGCGCGGGCCAGCGGCAGCCGAGCCGGTTCCTGGCTGAGCTGCAGCGCTGACCTGGAGCCCGCGGCAACCACACCCCGGGTGTGCTCTCCATTCGGATGCACGGATCTCGCCGGTCTCGGTCGACAAGATGGTCGAGGTGGTGTCCGGTGGGCTGTCGCTCGTGCCGGTGGCCTGGCTGTCACGCTTGCGGAGGAACGCCAGCACGGCCCTCGCCGCGATGGCCGCGACCTCGCTGGCGACGAGCGGGGTGTCAGCCGCACTGCGGCGCCCGTGAAGTTGGGTGGCGATGGCGGGCCAGGCGGGGTCGGCATCCGTGCGGTGCAACTGCTGGCAGTACAGGCACGGCCCGCGGCCGGGGTCGATCGCCGGGCCGATCTCCACCTCGGAATCGCCGATGGCCACCGAGAGGTGCGGGATATCGCGCCGAAGCCAGGTGCCGTGGAAGTTCGGGGGAACGACGAACTGGGCGACGATGAGCGCGAACGAGCAGTCTTCACGCACCGCCGCGGCTTCGTCAGCCGCCATCGCCACGCGGATGCCGCTCCACGCCAGCGCGTCGCTGATGCGCAGGGCGGTCGGCCCGCTTCCCGCGACGAGGACCTTCTGGGCGAGCTCTCCCTGCGGCCGAACGACGAACGCCGGTTGCAGCGATGCGACCAGGGACTCGACGTCGCCGGGAGTCGCGCCCGAGGTCGTCCCGATCATGGTCAGCCCGGACCGGCTGACACCCGAGACGAGGGCTGCCACCATCCGCTCGGTGGCGAGCGACATGTCGCTGAGTACGGCGATCGGGCGTGAGACCCCGACCTGAAGAGTGGTCGGAGTGCGCCAGACGAGCGGGTATCTCGGATCGAGTTTCAGCACCATGCCGACACAGTGCCACGGCTCGCGCATCCGCCGCGCAAAGCGTCCACAGGGCGCCGCGACAACCACGCTGTTTGTTATCAGTGCGGGTGTTTAAACGCCAGCGCTGATAACAAACAGCGCTGATAACAAACAGCGCCCGTAACAGACAGCGCTTGTGGGTCAGCCCTCGTGTGGCCGCTCGGTCGTGTCGTCGTTGAGCAGGTCTTCGATCGCCTGGTCGACGTCGTCGAGGGCGGGGGTGCCACCTGCGATGCGCGCGACGAGTGCGCTCGGGTCACTGATGTCTTCAGCTGTGGGAACGAGGTCGGGGTGCGACCAGAGCGCGTCGCGCTTGTCGGCGCCCACGGCATCCGTCAGCTGCTGCCACAGGGCGGCGGCCTCGCGCAGTTTGCGCGGCCGCAGCTCGAGGCCGACGAGGGTGGCGAATGCCGACTCGGCGGGTCCACCCGACGCGCGGCGGCGTCGAACGGTCTCGGAGAGCGCGGCGACCATCGGCAGGCGGGACGTCGCCTGTGCCGTGACGACGTCGACCCAGCCCTCGACGAGGGCGAGCGTGGTCTCGAGGCGAGCGAGCGCAGCGAGCTGCTCCTCGGTCTTCGGGGCGATCAGTTCGCCGTTGGTCATTGCTTCGCGAAGCGATTCCGGGTTGCTCGGATCGAAGTCGGCCGCGAGGTTCTCGAGTCGCTCGACGTCGATGCCGGTGCCGCGGGTCGCCTCGGTGATCGACGAGAGGAACTGCAGTCGGAGCCACTTGGCGTGGCGGAACAGGCGGGCGTGGGCGAGTTCCCGCACCGCGAGGTAGAGCTGCACCTGGTCGATGGGGATGTCGAGACCGGATGCGAACGCCGCGACGTTCTGCGGGATCATCGCCGCCTGCTGGTCACCACTGCCCGCAGCGACGAGCAGCGGGATACCGATGTCCCCGCCCGAGACGACTTCGCTCGAGAGCTGCCCGACGACCTGGCCGAGCTGCATCGCGAACAGAGTGCCGCCGACGTTGCGCATGATCTGGCTCGCGCCGTCGAGCATGCCGCTCATCTCTTCGGGGGCCTGGTCGCGCAGGACCTCGGTGAGCGAGTTCGCGATGCTCGTGGCAACCGGCTCGGCGAGCTGGGTCCAGACCGGCATCGTCGACGTGACCCACTCTGTCCGACTGATCAGGCGCGGTTCCAGCGCCAGTTCAGAAATGGAGGTCGCTTCGGCGAGCCAGAGGGCGGCGACGTGGAAGGCCTGCTCGAGCTGGCTGCGCTCGCCGGGGAGGGTGACGACGGTCGAGCGTGAGGCGAGTCCCCTGGCCTGCTCGAGAGCAGGCTCCCAGTTGATGCCGTCGGTGTTCGACTGCATCGCATTCTGCAGCTGGGACATCAGCTGGGCGAGCATCGCCGGGTCGTTGGGGAGTCCCGCAGCGCTCGCGAGCTTGCTCGGGTCGATGTCGGAATTGCCAGCGAGAAACTCGCGCAGCATGTCGCGGATTTCGTCTTCGGGGTTGTCCGGTTGGTCGTCGGGCCGCTCGTCGTCAGGCATGAAAACAACGCTAGACCCTGCCCAGCGGATTGGCAGGGGATTTCACCTAGGGTGGAACTCTTGGCTGTGCGCCCGTGGCGAACAACCACTCGGACCAACAGCACCACAGCCTTCTCGACCCTCACAAAAAGGACAGCCCGGTGGCAATTTTCGCCGATCACGAGCCGACAGTCAGCCGCGCACCGCGGGGCGGGGGATGGTTCGGATGGAGCCTCATCCTGGTCGGGATCATCGCGATCACGACGATCGCGCTCGTCCCCTCGCCCTACGTCATCGAGACTCCGGGGCCGGTCTTCGACGTGCTGAGCACCGTGGAGACCAACGGCGACGACGTGCCGTTGATCGAGATCCCGGTCGAGGAGACCTACCCGACCGAGGGATCTCTCAACATGCTCACCGTGAGCATCCGCGGCAACCGCGAGAACGCCGTCAACTGGTTCGACGTCGCCCTGGCCTGGCTCGATCCGAGCAAAGCAGTTGTGCCGGTAGAGAGCGTCTATCCCGAGGGAGTGACCGTCGAGCAGTCGAACGAAGAAAATGCCGCGCAGATGACAAGCTCCCAGCAGGAGGCCATCGCCGCCGCGCTCATCAATCTCGGGTACGACGTTCCGGTGTCGGTGACGATCGGCGATGTGGGCGAGGGTTCGCCGGCCGAGGGAAAGATCAAGACCGGCGACATCGTCTCCACGGTGAACGGTAAGGCCGTCACCGACGAGACTGCCCTGCGCGCTGCCATCATCGCTAACGGCACGAAAAAGGCACTGCAGATCGGCGTCGAGCGCGCGGGCAAGCCGGTGACGGTCTCTGTGACACCGGTGCTGAGCACCCCCGCCGAGTCCTCCACCGAGCCGACTCCGATCATCGGCGTCGTCCTCGGAGCCACCTATAAGTTCCCGTTCGAGATCTCCATCCAGATCGAGAACGTCGGCGGGCCGAGCGCCGGCCAGATGTTCGCGCTGGGCATCATCGACAAGCTCACGCCCGGTGCACTCACCGGGGGAGCGGATGTCGCGGGCACCGGCACCATCGCCGAAGACGGCACTATCGGTCCGATCGGCGGCATCCGCCAAAAGCTCTACGGGGCTTCAGAGGCCGGGGCGAAATACTTTCTTGCGCCCACAGAGAACTGCAATGAGGTTGTAGGACACATTCCCGACGGCCTCACGGTCTTTTCTGTGACAAAACTCTCGGATTCGCTCGCAGCGCTGACCGCGATCGCCGACAAGGCCGATACCTCACAGCTCGCGACGTGTGAAGCGAACTGACACCATCGGGCATTTCGAAGGTGCCACAGCTTAAGATGGCCACTGTCCCCCTACTAGAGCCAGGAGCAGTCTCTTGACTTCCACTGCAACACCGCCCGTCAGCCGCACGAGAGTCGCTCTCACGATCACCGCAGTGATCGTGGCAGTTCTCGTTGTGATCCTGTTCATCGCCTCCGGGCTCTACACCGACGTGCTGTGGTTCGACCAGCTCGGCTTCCTGCAGGTGCTCACCACCCAGTGGGTAGCGACTGTAGTCATGTTCCTCGTCGGATTCTTCGCGATGGCGCTTCCCGTCTGGGCGAGCATCGAGATCGCGTTCCGCGCCCGCCCGGTCTACGCGAAGCTCAACTCGCAGCTCGACCGCTACCAGCAGGTCATCGAACCGCTTCGTCGCCTCGCCATGTTCGGCGTTCCGATCGTGCTCGGTATCTTCACCGGTGTCTCGGCAGCGACCCGCTGGCCCGTCGTGCTGCAGTACCTCAACCGCACTCCGTTCGGTGATTCCGACCCCCAGTTCGGCCTCGACTCGTCGTTCTACATCTTTGAGCTCCCCTTCTTCCGCGGTGTTGCCGCGTACGCCTCCGCCGTCGTTCTCGTCGCCGGACTCGCCGCTCTCGCGACCAGCTACCTCTACGGCGCCCTGCGGGTCAACGGCCGTGAGGTGCGCATCTCCCGCTCGGCACGTGTCCAGCTCGCCATCACCGCGGGTCTCTACGTGCTGCTGCAGGCCGTGAGCATTTGGCTCGACCAGTACACGACCCTCGCCGGCGCATCCGCCGGCTTCCTCGGCACCGGCGCCGGATACACCGAAGCCAACGCGACCATCCCCGGTCGTGCGATCCTCGCCGGCATCGGCGTCCTTGTCGCCGTGCTGTTCTTCGTCACCGCGATCATCGGCCGCTGGCGTCTGCCGGTCATCGGTACGGCCCTGCTGCTGGTCAGCGGGCTGCTCGTCGGCTCGATCTACCCGTGGGTCGTCCAGCGCTTCCAGGTCGACCCGAGCGCGCGCTCGCTCGAGTCCGAGTACATCCAGCGGAACATCGATGCCACTCGCACCGCCTACGGCGTGGCCGACGTGACCGAGGTGCCGTACGCGGCGAAGACGGATGCCACCAAGGGCGCCCTGCGCGAAGACGCTGAGACCACCGCCAACATCCGCATTCTCGATCCCGCCCTGGTTTCCGACTCGTTCAAGCAGCTCGAGCGAATCAAGCAGTACTACCAGTTCCCGGATCACCTCGACGTCGACCGCTACGAGATCGACGGCAAGACCCAGGACACGGTTATCGCGGTCCGCGAACTCGACCAGAGCGGGCTCGGCGCCCAGAGCTGGTACAACTCCAGCGTCGTGTACACCCACGGTTACGGCGTCGTGGCGGCGTACGGAAACCAGCGGACCTCCGACGGCCAGCCGGAATTCCTGGAGTCGGGCATCCCCTCCACCGGTGACCTCGGCGCGTTCGAGCCACGGATCTACTTCGGTGAGAACTCGCCGACCTACTCGATCGTCGGAGCAGAGAAGGGGGCGACCCCGATCGAGCTCGACTACCCGACCGGTGACAGCGACACTGCGGCCGACAACGCTGTGACGACCTTCGACGGAGACGGCGGGCCCAAGCTCGACAACATCTTCAAGCAGCTCTCCTACGCCGTGAAGTTCCAGTCGGAACAGATCGTGCTTTCGGATGCCGTCAACGCCGATTCGCAGGTTCTCTACGACCGCGACCCGGCCGAACGCGTGCAGAAGGTTGCGCCATACCTCACGCTCGACAGCGACAGCTACCCGGCGATCGTCGACGGCAAGATCGTCTGGATCGTCGACGGTTACACGACGACCGCGGATTACCCGTACTCGAACGTCGAGCAGCTGAGCAACGCGATCGCCGACACCTACACGCCGACTCCGGCCTTTGCCGTCGACGATGTGAACTACATCCGCAACTCGGTCAAGGCGACTGTCGACGCCTACGACGGCTCGGTCACGCTCTATGCCTGGGACGACGAGGACCCGATCCTCAAGACCTGGCAGAAGATCTTCCCGACGACGCTCAAGTCGGCTGACGAGATGAACCCCGACCTGCTCAGCCACGTGCGGTACCCGTCCGACCTGTTCAAGCTGCAGCGTGCGGTTCTCGGTTCGTACCACGTGACCGACACCGACTCGTTCTACTCGGGCAACGACCAGTGGGTCACCCCGAACGACCCGACGTCGCCCTCGACGGCTCCGACGCTGCAGCCGCCGTACTACCTGACGATGCAGGTTCCCGGCACCGAAGCACCGGCGTTCACGTTGTACTCCACCTTCATCCCGAAGGCCAGTACTACCTCGTCGAGCAACGTTCTCACCGGGTACCTGGCGGTGAACTCCGATCCGGGGGACGAGTACGGCAAGTTGACCCTGCTCACGCTTCCCAGCCAGGACACCGTGCCTGGCCCCGGGCAGGCGCAGAGTGCGTTCAACACCGACCCGACCGTCGCCAATGAGCTCAACATCCTCGCTCGAGGCGACACGACGGTGAGACGCGGAAACCTACTGACGCTGCCGGTCGGTGGCGGACTCCTCTACGTGCAACCGGTCTACGTGCAATCGACGGGTGAGACGAGCTACCCGTTGCTGCGCAAGATCCTGGTGTCGTTCGGAGACCAGATCGCGTTCGAAGACACCCTCGACGGCGCGTTGGACTCGCTCTTCGGCGGAGACTCCGGAGCCACAACGCCGGACGGCGAAGTCGATCCGGGAACCAGCGATCCGGGCACCACTGATCCAGATCCCACTGACCCGGATCCCAGCGACCCGGCGACGCCGTCCGACCCGGCGACGGACAACCCTGCGCTGGCAGCAGCCCTTGCCGACGCCCAGGCGGCGCTGACCGCTCGTGAGGCCGCCTACGCGGACAATGACCTGGTCGCGGCCGCAGAAGCCGACCAGGACCTGCAGACGGCCATCGAAGCCGCGATCGCAGCGAGCAACTAATAACGACGTAGGGAATACGAGATGGTCGACCTCCGATCGGGAGACTGGCTCGACGCTAACCGCGCGCAGTGGGACGAGAGAGTCCCACTGCACGTGGCGAGCGAGTTCTACGACCAATCCAAGCTGCGGGCCGGCGCGGGGGAGTTGTACCCGATCGAGGAGGGCGAGCTCGCCGCGCTGTTCCCCGACGGTCTCGAGGGAAAGCGCATACTGCACCTGCAGTGCCACTTCGGCGCGGACTCCCTGGTGCTCGCCCAGCGCGGGGCCACCGTCATCGGCCTCGACTTCTCGATGCCCGCTATCCGCGCGGCGCGCGCGCTGGCGACCGAGGTCGGTCTCGCCGACCGCACCCGGTTCATCAACGCGAACATCTACGACGCGCGGCACATGCTGCCCGAGCCGGAATCGTTCGATCTCGTCTATACGACCTGGGGCACCATCGGGTGGCTCCCCGACGTGGCCGAGTGGGCGAAGATCATCGAGTGGTTCCTGAAACCCGGCGGCCAGCTGTATTTCGCTGACGGGCATCCGTCGGCCCTCGTCTTCGAGAGCGATGCCGACGGTAAACCCGTCATGGCGTACCCCTACGACACCGAGGGAGTGGTCGACGAGATCGACGACACCACCGACTACGCGGTGGAGGGGGCCGTGCTCGAGAACACGAAGACGTTCGAGTGGATGCATCCGCTCGGCGATACCGTGAGCGCGCTCATCGCGGCGGGACTCACGATCGACTTCCTGCACGAGCACTACGAGCTGCCGTGGAAGATGTTCGGCACCCTCGAGCCGACTGGCACCGGCCTGTTCCGCTGGCCGGACAAGCGCTGGCTGCCGCTCGGCATGTCCCTGTCAGCCACGCGAACCCCCTGACCCCGCCCCGCCCCACCCCACCCCACCCCGCCCTCCCGACACGCCCACCCACCATCCCGGGTTTGTGCATTTTTGCGGGTTGAGGGCCAAAACACCCGCAAAAACACACAAACCCGCGGGCTCGGGCGGGCGTTTCGGCACCCGTTGTTCACCGGGTGGTCACGCGGTGTGAAACCCCGTGCTAGTGTTATCTCTTGTGCCGCGGGGTGGAGCAGTTCGGTAGCTCGCTGGGCTCATAACCCAGAGGTCGCAGGTTCAAATCCTGTCCCCGCAACAAAAGGAAGTCCCGGTCACGTGAAAACGTGACCGGGACTTCTCGCTTTAACCCGCGTTGGTGGCGCGTTCTGTGCCGACGACGAGACAAGTCACCGCATGACCTCGACCAGCAGGACCCAGGCGTTCACAGCGGCCACCGTCACCGCGACGACGACAGCGAAGGGAAGCCAGTAGAGGCCTCCGCCGACGCCGCTCAGCAGGCTCACGCCGCACGCGACCAGACACGCAACGAGCGCCGCGGCAAACACCAGCCGGCTCGCGAACCCGGCGGGGCGGTGCCTCGAGCGGATGACGACCGTCACCAGTCGGATCGGCGCCACTATGCAGACGCTCGCCGCCACCAGGACCACGATGCCGAAACTCGTCGTCCCGAGTTCGGGCGCCAGTCCGAAAGTCGATACGCCCAGGATGCTCAACAGGGCCACGAGTGCCTCGATCGCCCTGCCGGTCAGGAAGCTTCCGCCCTCTGATCTCTCGGCCGCAAGGATGCGGGGCAGGTTCACGCTGACGGCGACGAAGATGAGGCCGCTGAGCGCCGCTACGGCGCCCGCGGTGCCGAGGAAGAACTCTGTCCACTCGTGCAGGTCGATTGCCGTCATCGTGACGGTCCTTGTGGGGATTGCATGGTTCGATTCTCGCGGGACGCTCCAGCCGACCTGTACTTCACACGAAGTAGGCGCGCAGTGATCAGGAGGCGGCGGACGCGCCCGTCTGCACAAATACTTCGAATGAAGTACGTGGCCACCCCCGCCGACGCGAAGACTGCTTCGTAGGCAGTCGCCCCACGCCACTCACAGAGAGCTGAACCACGCCATGACCACAAAAATCACCATCATCTACGACAACCCCAGCGACGTCGACGTCTTCGAACGCGGCTTTGCCGAAACCAGGCAGCTCGAGCTGGCACGCGCGCTCCCCGGGCTCGAACGCCTCGAGTCGTCCAAGGTCTGGCCGAAGGAGGACGGCTCTGCGACGCCGGCCCACCGCCTCATCGACCTGTACTTCGCCGACTACGCCACCGCATCTGCCGCTGTGGCTACGGAAGAAGCAGGTCGCCTGTTCCCGTCCATTTTCGCGATCGCCACCGGCGGAGTGCGGATAACGTTCGCCGAAGTGGAATAGTGCCGATCTCGGAGAAGACAGAAGTCCCGGCCACGAGAACTCGTGACCGGGACTTCTCGCATCTACTCGGCTGGTCAGCCCTGCTTCACCCGCAGGGCGAGTGTGCCGAGGTTCGTCGTCTTCTCAGTCTTGAGCGTGAACGGCAGGGCGGATGCTGGCAGCTCTGCCCAGTACGGGGAGTTGCCCTGGAACAGAGCGTCGTCCTCGAACCAGACGATTGCCTTGTACGAGCCCGATCGTCCGAACGCGCTGTATCGCCCGTTCGTGATTTCCGCGGACGTCTGGCGCACATCACCGTCAGCGGTGTCACCGAAGGTGAGGTGTCCCGACGGAACTGCTCGACCGTCTGACGTGAGCACCGCGGTGACCTTTCCGTAGTGAGCACCGGCGGCCAGGTTCTTCGATCGGGCGCTCGTGATGTTCACCGTGCGGGTTGACGCCGCGCGGTCGGGAGCGAACACCGCGACCGAGTACTTGCCGGGGACGACCGCGGGCAGGCGGTACTTGCCGGTGGAGCCGATGTAGCTGTAGAACTCCAGGCCGGACGACGATCGTGCCCTAACGACGGTCTCGTCGCCCACGGGTCCCGTTGCGGTGACCGTTCCCTTGAGGGACGTTGCCTTGGCTGTCGCCGCGAGGCGTCCGATGTCGGTCGTCTTTCCGGCCCTCACCGTGATGGTCTTGGCGCTGTAGCGGGACTTGGTGTTGTTGAACGCGTAGATGCGGTACTTGCCGCTCGGCAGGCTTCCGTATCGTGCCGAGGTAGCCGTGGCCGAGTCGTAATCCGGGTAGACGAGCTCGTTGTCCGGGCCGATGAGGCGGTATTCCTCGACAGCTTTGGAGCCGCTCTTGGTGAGCGTGAGCAGAACACGCCCGCCGGTCTTCAACGAGACATTCCGGGTCACGGTCGCCGCGTTCTTAACGCCCGAGACCTTCGTCGATCGTGGAATGTACCCCTTCGATCCCTGGATGAGACCGATCCGACCCGCGGTGACGACGTAGGACGTGCCCCGCAGGTGGGTAATCGTGTAGCGGCCCTTCGAATCGGTGTAGTCGGGCGCCGGGTGCTCGCCCTTGGCAGACGCTTCCACGTACACGCCGGCGATCGGCTTGCCCTTCGAGTCGGTGACAACGCCCTTGATGACTCCGCCGCTGGCTACCCGGGGTGTCACCGTGGTCAGTTCGCCTTCGCGCACGGTGATGATCGCGTGCGTCACACTGACATTTCCGTAGCCACCCGGCTGGCGCAGTCGGTACTTTCCGGGAACGAGGTTCGTCAGTTCGAACTGGCCATCGGAGTCGGCCTCGGTGTATTTGTCCATTGGCGTCCCGCCCAGGTTCTCCAACTGGACATTCTCGCGCGCGAGCAGCTTGTCGATGCCGTAGATCGAGCCGGGCTTCGCGAGTTCGATCGTGAGATCCTTCGAAGCGGCGGTCGCGGTGTACTTCTTGAGCGTCTGGAACGCGTAGTCGCGGGAGTCGCCGTCGCCGTAGAACACTCCGACGTAGTTCTTGTCGCCGCGGGTCTGCTTAGCGTTCTTCATGTCGAGGTTGCCGAACACGACGAACTTCTGTCCGGCGGCGGGCAGGGTCAGCTCGTAGCTCCCGTCGGCAGCGGAATCGACGACCTTGTACGACCCTGTGCTCGGCTCAAACCATCCGACCGGGATGTCGGCAACGGGCTCGCCCCGGTAGAGAACTGTTCCCGAGACTGTTGCCTCCGCCGCCTGGGCTGCGCTCGCGGGGGCGACGAAGGCCCCCACGAGCGCAAGTGCAAGCGCTACCGTTGCGATTTTCGATCTCATGGGATTCTCCTCGTGCCTAGTCACAACCCTGGCCGGTCCCGGGCGGGATCGATCCTGATCACAGACTAGTTGCGAGCATCCGTCAAAAAGATACGCCGGAAGATGTACGTCCGGTCACGGATTGGTTACGCCAGCAACTCGCGAACCCGCGGTGCGACGACAGTTCCGTACAGCTCGATGCTGTTCAGCAGCTTCTCGTGCGAGAGCGTGCCATTGGCGTACTTCAGGTCGAAGCGCTGGATGCCGAGTCCCTTCGCCGTCTTGGCGATCTTCTGGGCCACGGTCTCCGGTGACCCGACGTAGATCGAACCCACCTCGGCCTCGTGCTCGAACTGCTCGCGGGTCATCGGGGCCCAGCCGCGTTCGCTGCCGATGCGGGTCACGAGCTTCAGGTAGTGGGGCCACAGTTCTTCGCGAGCCTCTTCATCCGTGTTGCCCACGTGCCCGGGGGAGTGCACGCCCACCGGTTGGGTCGGCATTCCGAACTGGCCGAGGGCACGGTGGTAGAGGTCGACGTAGGGGGCGAAGCGCTCGGGTTCCCCGCCGATGATGGCGAGCATGAGGGGGAGTCCGTAGCGAGCGGCACGAACGACCGACTCCGGGCTTCCGCCGACGCCCAACCAGGTCTTCAGGGTGCCGGACTCGGTGGTCGGGTACACCTGCATGTCGTTCAAGGCGGCGCGGGTGTTGCCGGACCAGGTGACCGGCTTCTCCTTGATCAGCTCGGCGAAGAGGTTGACCTTCTCTTCGAACAGCTCTTCGTACTGGCTGAGCTCGAGCCCGAACAACGGGAACGACTCGGTGAACGACCCGCGGCCGAGGATGGCCTCCGCGCGGCCACCAGACAGGCCGTCGAGCGTCGCGAACCGCTGGTAGACGCGAACCGGGTCATCGGAGCTCAGCACGGTCACAGCGGAACCGAGGTGGATGTTCTCGGTCTTCGCGGCGATGGCTGCGAGAACCACCTCGGGAGACGTGACCGCGAAGTCATCGCGGTGGTGCTCACCGATGCCGATGAAGTCGAGGCCGACCTTGTCGGCGAGTACGCCCTGCTCGACGAGGTTGCGCAGGACCTGCGCCTGGGACAACAGGTTCCCCTCGGAGTCAGCGGTGACATCCCCGAAGGTGTCTAGTCCAAGCTCGATGCGGTTCGTCATGACGTTCCCTGTTCTCCAGTCGTGCGGCTAAGTGCATGCGTATGCATGTTTCTATTCTGTCTGGTCAACCGGGTACCCCCGGTTGCTATTCCCGCCAGGAGTGCCGGGGCGAGAAGCCGAGCATCGATTGTGCTTTCGCGATGCTCAGCAGGGTCTCTACGCCCTGCACCGGGCTGGTGAAGGGAACGTCGGGAAACACTGCGGCGGCGAGGTCTGCCGAAGGAGTCGACATGACCGTATCGGCCGCGGCGATGATGAAGTTCTCTGCGCCGGCGATGTCGCTCTCCAGGGCCAACCGCACCGCCTGCGCGCCGTCACGTGCGTCGATGTAGCCCCACGCATTCCACGACCGCAGGTGCGGGTCCTCGTCGAACGACGGGAACGCGGCATAGTCGGCCTCGTCCATCACGTTCGAGAACCGCAGGCCGAGGTAGGAGCATCCGGGGTTCCAGCGGGCGAAGTGACGCGCGACCTCTTCGTCGACGGCTTTACCGAGCGAGTACCGGCTGTTCGGCCGCACCGGGTATTCCTCGTCGACCGGGAAGTGCGGGGGAGGGCTGTCGTCGAAGGGCAGGCCGAGCAACGTCTCGCTGGACGCCCAGACGACAGTGCGGATGCCGGCAGCCTGTGCCGCGGCGAAGATGTTGTACGTGCTTGTGACGTTGCCGGTGAAGGTCTGCGCGTTCGGGATGAGCCCAGGCGCAGGAACCGCGGCGAGATGGACTACGGCGTCGACCGAGTCATACCGGTCGTCGATCCCGGTGAGCGCTTCGACGACCTGGCCGTAGTCGGTGAGGTCGATGCGAACGAACATTCCCGGCGCCCCCGCGGGCGGGGCGGCGCGGTCGAGGTTCACCACGGAGTAGCCGTGCGCCGCGAGGTCCGTCACCACGGCTCGCCCCAGCTTTCCGCTCCCTCCCGTCACAATCACTCGGGTCGGTTCGGTCGAGGTCGCTCCAGTGCCAGCCATACGTCAAAGAATATGCTGGGCAGATGTCTACCCACGCGATTGCGGTCGCCCAGTTCGCTCCCGGCGCCGACACGGCGGCAAACCTCGAAGTCATGCGCCACCTCGCCGCGAGCGCCGCCGAACGCGGAGCGCGCCTCGTGGTCTTCCCGGAGTACTCCGCCTACTTCACGGCGACTATGGGTGAGAACTGGCTTTCCGCTGCCGAGCCGCTCGACGGCCCATTCGCATCCGCGGTCTCGGCGATCGCCATCGACCTGGGTATCCACGTGGTCGCGGGCATGCTGGAGAGCACCGCGGATGCCGCCCGCCTGTCGAACACGCTGGTCGCGTTCGATCCGAGCGGAGCGCTCGTGGCGAAATACCGCAAGCTCCACCTGTACGACGCCTTCGGCCAGCGGGAGTCGGACTGGGTGGTCGCGGGAGCTGTCGAAGCCCCTGAGACGTTCTCGCTCGGCGACCTCACCGTGGGCCTGCAGACCTGTTACGACATCCGTTTTCCCGAGGTGACCCGGCGCATTGCCGACGCGGGGGCCGACCTCGTGCTCCTGCCCTCGGAGTGGGTTCGCGGCCCGCTCAAAGAACACCACTGGCGCACCCTCATCACCGCGCGCGCGATCGAGAACACCGTCTACTTCGCTGCTGCAGACCATGCCCCGCCGGTCGGGGCGGGCAACAGCATGGTCGTCGACCCGATGGGAGTCGAGATCGCGACCATCGGTGAGAACAGTGACATCGCGGTCGCCTGGGTCGATCCCGAGCGGATCGCAGCCGTGCGGGTGACCAATCCTGCCCTCGCCCTGCGCCGCTTCGGAGTGCGGGAACTCTAGCCGGGTACCTCGTGTGCAAACGCGAGGAAGTGTGCCCGTGCCGGGCGCAGCGCCCTACGCTTGGGGGAAACCGAAGGGGACCCCAGCAGAATCATGAACGCCGCTTACCGCGTGGTCGTGGTCGAAGACGACCCTGACGTCGCCCTCTATACCAAGACAGTGCTCGAGAAACGTGCCGGCTGCATCGTGCGAACGGTGGACAAGCCATTCGACGCGCGCGCCATCATCGCTGAGTTCGAGCCCGACGTCGTTGTCACCGATATCGAGATGCCCGGCATGACCGGCCTGCAGCTGATCGAGCAGATTCGCGCGGATCGGCCCGAGCTGCCCGTCATCGTCATGACAGCATTCATCTCGGAGGACTATTCCGATGCTGCCCTCGGCGCCCATGCCGACGCCTTCCTGGTGAAGCCGATCGCATCGGCCGACCTCGTGGCGACTGTGACGCGCATCGCCGAAGCCGGACGCCTGAGGTCTGAGAAAGGCGTTCGACAGACCGTGGTGCTCGCCATCGGTGCCCACGCCGACGACGTCGAGAGCGGAATCGGCGCCATCCTGTCTGCTCACCGTGCGGCCGGTGACAGCGTCGCGATCCTCACACTCGGGGCGAGGGGGCCGGGCGAGACCCGCGAGAACGAGGCCGCGGCATCCGCAGCGCTTCTCGGCGCACGTCTCTACCGAGGTGACCTCGCCGAGTTCGACGCCCGGGAGTCCGGAGCCACCGTCGCGGTGATCGAGAAGATCATCGCGGAGGTCGACCCGACGGTCGTCTACACTCTCAGCGCCAACGACGAGGGCACTGGCCACCGCGCAATCCACGATGCAACCGTGATCGCGGCCCGCTCGGTACCGCTCGTCGCCAGCTACCAGACACGATCGTCGACGATCGACTTCCATCCGAACCGATTCGTCGACATCGACGGGCAGATCGACGCCAAGCTCGCTCTGATCGACATTGTCGCCGGCACCGGCGAGACGCCACTGCACCTGCAGCACGAGACCGTGCTCGCGACCGCGCGCTACTGGGGACGCTACGTCGACGGTACACACGCCGAACCTCTCGAAGTGCTTCGCGACGACTCGGCATAACGCGCGTCACCGGGCGCAATAGCGGCGGAAAACCGGTGGGTGGGGCAGCGACTCCCGCGTACTCAACTACAGTTACCACAGAGCGCACCAGCGACGCGGTTTCCGTACCGGGGTCCCGTCGTGCACTCGTCGTTTCTCTGAGAGGTATTTCGCCCGTGAACGCTGTCATCCAGGTACCGTCGAAGGTCGCGGTTCTCGTCGTGGACGACAGCTACGACCAGCGGATGCTTTTGCTGAAATACCTCGAACGCGCCGGATGCGAGGTCACCATCGCCGGCACCGCAGAGGAGGCCCTGCGGGCGTGCAGCACGAACACTCCCGAGCTCGTCGTCATCGATCTCGTGCTGCCCGGTATGGACGGCTGGGAGCTCGCCGACCAGATCCACACCACGCTGCCGAACGTGCCCCTCGCCATCACCTCCGTGCTCGACGAAGACCGCTACCCGGCGGGCCACGCGGCCCTGCCGAAGCCGTTCACTGGCGCACAGGTGCGCCAGGTACTGCAGGACGCCGTTCCGCGGTGGTCGGCGGCATGACCGGATCCGGCCTTCGGATCGTCGTCGCCGATGACGACCCGGACATCCGAACCCTGGTGGCCATCGCTGTTCGCCGCGCCGGGCTCGACCTCGTCGCCGACATCGGAACGGGTGATGCAGCGCTGGAAGCCCTGCGCGAGCACCGCCCCGACTTCGCGATCCTCGACGTCTCCATGCCCGGGCTCACCGGAATCGAGGTCGTGACCGCGATCCGCGCCGACGAGGCGCTCAGCGGCATCCGCGTCTTCCTGCTCTCTGCCGCGGTGACCGATGCCGCCCGCGAGGCGGGCATCGAGGCCGGTGCCGAGGACTACTTCTTCAAGCCATTCAGCCCGCGCGAACTCGCGGCGAGGCTGACCGAACTGGTCGCTGACGCTGGGCCCACGGAATGACCGTCAAAGAACTGCTCAACCGGTTCATCCTCGTCGACACGCCGTCACCGCTGCTCAAGCAGGCACCGACTACCCTCGCGCTGCTCGCCGCGGTCGTCATCACGATCTTCGTACCCGGGCTCGAGTTCACCGACGAGGCAGCGGCGGCCGGCGGCATCTGGGGCGTCATCTTCGCCACCGTGCTCGCCGTCGTGTTCACGTCGAGCCCGAAGCTCGACCGCCTGGCGCTGATCATCCCGTGTGTCGACCTGTTGGCCATCGGCTTCTTCCGGCTGGGTACCGGAGCCAGCGCATCGGTATTCGCGTCACTCATCATCCTCCCCGTGATCTGGATAGCCGTCACCCCACAGCGTCGGTACATCCTGCTTGCGGCCATCGGCACGTCGATAGCACTGATGATGCCGTTCATCCTCGGGGCCACGTTGCCCGAGGAGCCCGGCGACTGGGTGCGCGGGGTATTCACCCCGGTGGTATTCGCGATCGCCGCAGCGATCGTCAACGAGATGTCGCGCCAGGGCCGGGTTCAGATCACCGCGATCCGTGCGCTCGCCGAAGAACGCGATCTCATGTTGCGCGGTGCAGTCGACTACACCAACCGGCTGCGTGACAACGAAGAACGCCTCCAGTCCGCCGACCGTCTCACCCGCAGCGTGCTCGACGCCGTCACCGAGCAGTCGGTGATCGGCACGGACGTCACGGGTCTCGTGGACGTCTGGAACCCCGGCGCCGAGCGGATGCTGGGGCTCGCTGCCGCCGAGGCGCAAGGCAAGCGCTACATGCACGAATTCCACGTCATCGACGAGCTTCTCGAGCGGTCGAAGGAACTCAACTACCCACCGGGTGAAACCGTGCTCAACCCTGGTTTCTCGGCCCTGGTCGAAAGCGCACGCCTCGGCCAGCCCGAAGTGCGGCAGTGGACCTACGTGCGTGCCGACGCAACCGAGGTCTCGGTCGAGGTGGCCGTCACCCGGCGAGTCGACGACAACCTCAAGACCGTCGGATACATCTTCGTCGCCACCGATGTCACCCAGGCACTCGAAGTCTCCCGTCTCAAAGACGAGTTCGTCGGTCTCATCTCGCACGAATTGCGTACGCCGCTGAGTTCGATCCTCGGATATCTCGAGCTCATGCGCGACGACGAAGACAACCCGCTCAACGAAGAGCAGCTGCAATATCTCGGGGTCGCTGAGCGCAACGCGTACCGGCTGCTGCGACTCGTCGGAGACCTGCTCTTCACCGCGCAGGTCGGATCGAGCTCGTTCAGCATCGACGCCGTCGATGTCGATGTGGCGCCCGTACTGCGCGCGTCGGTCGAATCGGCCACCCCGGTAGCCGTTGCCGGTGATGTCGAGTTGCGTACGAGCTTCGCGGATGAGGTGGCCATGGTCAGCGCGGATGCGGTCCGTCTCGGCCAGGCCTGCGACAACCTCATCTCGAATGCCATCAAGTTCACCCCGCGCGGCGGTACGGTCACAGTCTCACTGGCCACCGAGGCCGACAAGGTCGTCATCACGATCACGGATACCGGCATGGGAATCCCCGCCGATGAGCTCGACCAGTTGTTCGCCCGGTTCTTCAGGGCGTCGACCGCAACGCGCGCGGCTGTGCCCGGCGTCGGGCTCGGATTGTCGATCACCAAGGCGATCGTCACCGCGCACAATGGCGAACTCGACGTGGTCAGCGAAGTCGGGGTCGGTACATCGTTCATCGTGCGGCTTCCCGCCCAGCGCGCCGAGAGATAACGACCCTACGAGCGAAGGGCGCCCAGGCGTCCGACGGCGTCTTCGAGCACGTCGTGGCGTTTGCAGTAGGCGAAGCGCACGAGTGAGGCGTAGTCGGCCTTGCGGTCGTCGCGCACGAACGCACTGACGGGCACTCCCACGACTCCGGCGAGCTCGGGAAGGCGGCGGCAGAACGCCGCGGCATCCGTGAATCCGAGCGGTGCGGCATCCGCGATCACGAAATAGCTGCCGTCGGGGCGAGTGACATCGAAGCCCGCCGCGGCCAGGCCGTCGGAGAGCAGGTCGCGTTTGTCGCGCAGGGTCTCCGCGATTCCGGTGAAGTACGAGTCGGGCAGTGCCAGGCCTGTCGCGATCGCCGGCTGGAACGGTGCGCCGTTGACAAAGGTCAGGAACTGTTTGATCGCGAGGATCGCCGTGACGAGATCGTGCGGGGCCGTGAGCCAGCCAATCTTCCAGCCGGTGGTGCTGAAGGTCTTGCCTCCGCTGGAGATCGTGATGGTGCGGGGTGCAGCGCCGGGCAGGGTCGCCATCGGGGTGTGCGCGACGCCGAAGGTCAAATGTTCGTAGACCTCGTCGGTGACGATGAGCGCGTCGTGTTTCTCCGCGAGCTCGACGATGACGGCGAGGGTCGCCGGGTCGAGAACTGTTCCGGTCGGGTTGTGCGGATTGTTGACCAGGATGAGGCGGGTGCGATCCGTGACAGCGGCACGCAGGTCGTCGAGGTCGGGCTGGAATTCCGGCCAACGCAGCGGAACGGTGACGTGAGTAGCGCCGCTGAGGGCGATCATCGCCGCGTAGGAGTCGTAGAACGGTTCGAAGGTGACCACCTCGTCGCCGGCCTGGGTGAGGGCGAGAATCGTCGCGGCAAGCGCTTCGGTCGCGCCGGCGGTGACCAGTACCTCGCGGTCGGGGTCGACCTCGAGCCCGTAAAACCGTTTCTGGTGTGCACTGATGGCCGAACGCAGGGCGGGGAGCCCGAGACCGGGCGAGTACTGGTTGATGCCGTCGCTGATCGCCTGGCGCGCGGCTTCGAGCACTTCGGCCGGTCCGTCTTCGTCGGGGAATCCCTGGCCCAGATTGATTGCGCCGGTCTGCAGGGCGAGCGCCGACATCTCCGCGAAAATGGTGGGGCGCTGCTGCCCGTCGTCGCCGAGGAGCATCGCGCCGCGAGCCGCCCGCTGCCAGGAACCGGAAATCGTCATAGTGAAACTCACCCTACCGACTGGCAAACCGGTGGATGTCCACGTGACGTTTTGTGTGTGACGCCGGTGCCCCGTTCCCCGGGATTCCGCGGTTTTCCGGCCAGTTGCCGGTCCTGCTTCCCCGCTCCCAACAATGCTCCAGCCTGCTCACAGCGCGTCCAAATACAATGCTCAGGTTGGCGTTGGATGCTTTCAGCGCTGGAAGGAGCACCCCCACATGACTCACACCCCTGAAACCCCGAACACCCCCGAATCCGGCGACCAGCCGGTCGCTGCTGCCGGCAACGACGCAGCAGAGAACGCAGCCGTCGAGACCCCGGCTGAGGCCCCTGTCGCCCCGGACGCCGCCGCTCCCGCTGCGCAGCCGACCCTCTCGCAGCCGACCGCCGCGCAGCCGACTGCGCCCCAGGCGACCGTTCCCCAGCCGCCGGCGCCCCTGAACCCGGCGGTCTCCAACTCCACGGCGGCCACCGTGCCTCTCGCACCCGTCGTCCCCACCGCTCCTCCGGCGACGCCGCCGGCCGCATACGCACCGCCCGCTCCCCAGTACGGCGTGCCGCCGCAGTCGTACCAGGCTCCTGCCGCCGCACCCTATGTAGCCCCGTTCCAGGGAGCGCAGCACCAGCAGCACACCGCGGCCCACGCGCAGCAGCCGTCCGCCCAGTACGCCACGGCTCCCGGGCACAACGCCGAGCAGCCCCCCGCAGCCTTCACCCCGGACGGCGCCGCCAAGGCTCCCAAGGGCAACGGAGCGTCTTTCCGCCGCACCTCCACTGTCGGGCTTGTCGCCGCCCTCGCGATCGCCGCCCTCGTCGGTGGCGTATCCGGAGCGGGCGTCATGCTGATCGCCAATGGCAACGGAAACTCGGCCAGCACGCCGACCAGTGCCGGCATCGATCCCACGAGCATCACCATCAACGACCCGGATGACGCCACCACCATTACCGCCGTCGCGGCAAAGGCTGCGGCATCCGTCGTCACCATCTCGGTCAGCGCTGGCGACAGCGGGGGAACCGGTTCGGGAGTCGTGCTCACCGCCGACGGGTACATCCTGACCAACACCCACGTCGTCACCCTCGACGGGGCGTCGGCCGATGGCACGATCCAGGTGCAGCTCAACGACGGCCGCCTGTACTCGGCGACCATCGTGGGCACCGACCCGATCTCGGACCTCGCGGTGATCAAGGTCAAGGGCGCCACCGACCTGCAGCCGGCCGACTTCGCCGACTCGAGCAAGCTCAACGTCGGCGACACCGCCATCGCGATCGGCGCCCCGCTCGGTCTCAGCGGCACTGTCACCGATGGCATCGTCAGTGCACTGAACCGCAGCATCACCATCGCCTCGTCGGCAGTGCCCGACGACTCCGAGCAGGACGACTCGCAGAGCGACAGCGACACCCCGCTCTGGGGGTTCGACCTGCCGGGCCAGTCGAGCCAGTCCACGACCTCGTCGTCGACCATCTCCCTCTCGGTTGTCCAGACCGACGCCGCGATCAACCCCGGCAACTCCGGTGGAGCACTGCTCAACGCCAAGGGTGAGATCATCGGCATCAACGTCGCTATTGCCAGCGCCGGGTCCACGGATGCCTCGAGCCAGTCAGGCAACATCGGCGTCGGATTCGCGATTCCGGCCAACCTGGCCAAGCGCGTCTCCGACGAGATCATCGCCAACGGGTCGGCTACGCACGGCCTGCTCGGTGCGTCGGTCGCCGATGTCACGGCCCAGGACAGCGACACAGTCGGTGCCGTCGTGAAGGAGATCGTCTCCGGGGGAGCCGCCGCCGACGCGGGTCTCAAAGCCGGCGACGTCATCACCAACTTCAACGGGCTGCCGATCACCGGGTCGACCGACCTCACCGCCCAGGTCCGCGCTCTTGCCGCCGGTGCGAGCGCCCAGGTGACCTACGTGCGGGGCGGTGCTGCGGCATCCGTCTCGGTCACTCTCGGCGAGCTCGAGCAGTAAGCGGGCCAGAAGCACCTCGCTCCAACCACGGACGGGCACGGTATACCACCAGGTATCCCGTGCCCGTTCTGCGTCGGCTGGTAAGCTCTACCGTCCCGCGCACACCGAACTATTGGATCTCATGGCCCCCTCGGCAGGCACCTTTCCCGGTGTTTCGTACGTCATGCCCGTGCTCAACGAGGTCGAGCACATCGAGGCGGCAATCGACAGCCTCACCGCCCAGGATTACCAGGGGCCGTTCGAGATCGTGCTGGCACTGGGCCCGAGTGTCGATGGCACCAACGATGTGATCCGGGCGATGGCCGCGGTCGATCCCCGCATCCGAAGCATCCCCAACGAACTCGGCTCGACTCCGGGCGGACTCAACGTCGCCATCCGCGCATCGAGCCACCCGATAGTCGTGCGCGTCGACGCGCACTCGGTGCTGCCTCCCGAGTACACCCGTCTCGCGGTCGCCACTCTGCAGCGCACGGGCGCCGCAAACGTCGGCGGAATCATGAAGGCCGAGGGCTCGAGCTCGTTCGAGAAAGCGGTCGCCCACGCCTATGGAGCGCCCGAGGGCCTCGGGGGCACCCCGCACCATGTCGGCGGCAAGGAAGGCCCGGCAGAGACCGCGTACCTCGGCGTCTTCGATCGCGAGAAACTGGTCGAGGTCGGTCTCTTCGACGAAGACATCAAGCGTGGCCAGGACTGGGAGCTCAACCGCCGGCTGCGTGCTGCCGGGGGAGTCGTCTGGTTCACCCCAGAACTCGTCGTCGTCTATCGCCCGCGATCCAACCTGCGCACGCTCATCCGCCAGTTCGTGGCCACCGGCATTTGGCGCGGAGAACTCGCACGCCGTTTCGGCGCGGCCAACTCGCTGCGGTACTTCGTGCCGCCGCTCGCCGTTCTCGGCGTGACCGTCGGCCTGATTCTCGGCATCGTCGGCCTGTTCGGCGACGGATCCTGGCGCCAGTGGCTGGCCCTCGGATTCGCGGTCCCGGCCGTGTACGCGCTGTTCGTCGTACTGGCGTCGGCTCGCCTCATCGCGCAGGCGGCGGGCTCCGGGTTACGCTCCGGGCTCTGGTATCTCGTAGTCTTGCCATGCATTCATTTCGGTTGGGGCATCGGGTTCATCCTCGGATTCCTCAAACTGACCAGGAACATCACGGTACACACGGGAAGGTGACAGTGACGTCGCTCGACGCCCGGCCACTGCGGCCAACCAGCATCGCCCAATTGCGTGAGGTCACTCAACCTCCCGAAGTGCGCCTGCGCGCCAACGCTGAGCACTGGACAGCATCGCTGTACCTGCGGGATGTGTCGCCGTACCTGACCTGGATGCTGCTCAAGACGTCCATCTCGGCCAATGGGGTGACCGGGTTGATGATCCTCGTCGGATGGTCGACGGCGCTCTCGCTGCTCATCCCCGGCATCGCCGGTGCATCCCTCGCCCTCGTGCTCGGGCAGTTGCAGATGCTCGTGGACTGCAGCGACGGCGAAGTGGCCCGCTGGCGCGACCAGAAATCGCCGGCCGGGATCTTCCTCGACAAGGTCGGGCACTACTCGACCGAGGCGCTCATCCCTGTCGTTCTCGGCATCCGCGCCGCCGGCTGGCCGTTCACGACCCCAGAGGACTTCGCGTGGACCACCGCCGGATTCGCTCTCGCTCTCGTCATCGTGCTCAACAAGGCGCTCAATGACATGGTGCACGTCTCGCGTGCGAACTCGGGCCTGGCCAAGCTGAGCGATCACAAGTCCGAAGCCGTACCGAGCCAGCGGACCATGGCGAAACTGCGCCGGCTGGCGCGCTTTGTGCCGTTCCACCGCCTGTACCACTCGGTCGAGCTGACGATGCTGGTGTTTGCGGCATCCGTCGTCGGCCTGTTCCTCGAACCGCTGCTCGCCGACCGCGTGCTGCTGCTCATCCTTCTCCCGCTGTCGGTGCTCGCGCTTCTCGGTCACTTCGTGGCCATCATGGCGTCGAAGCGCGTGCGGTCCTAGGGCATGCCGGATCCGTCTGCCCAACGCCTTCCGACCGTCGGCGTCGTGTCGCTGAGCCAGGGAACCCGACCAGACGACCTCGCGCGAGGCCTGTCCAGCCTGTTCGCCCAGCAGGGCGTCGAGCTCGACGTCGTCGTCGTGGGCAACGGATGGCAGCCGACCGGCTTACCCGAGGGTGCACGTGCCATCGCGCTCCCCGAGAACGTCGGCATCCCGGCCGGACGCAACCGCGGGGTCGAGCAGGTCACCGGTGACTACATCTTCTTTCTCGACGACGATGCGAGCATCCCGTCGCCGACCTTCCTGCGCGACGCGATAGCGCAGCTCGTCGCCGACCCCTCGATCGGGTTGCTCCAGCCGCGCGTGGTCGATGCGAGCGGCAAGGAGAGCCCGCGTCGCTGGATTCCGCGCATCCGCAAGGGCGACGCTGCCGACTCGAGCCCGGTGTTCTCGGTATGGGAGGGAGCGACGCTGCTTCCGCGACCGGTGTTCGACGCGACCGGGGGCTGGGCCGAACCGTTCTTCTACGCGCACGAGGGCGTCGAACTCGCCTGGCGCGTCTGGGACCAGGGACTGCGCACCTGGTACGCCGGTGACTTGATCGCCAATCACCCGGCGATCAATCCCACCCGCCACGACTACTACTACCGGCTGAACGCCCGTAATCGGGTCTGGTTGGCCAAGCGCAACCTGCCCTGGGCGCTCGTTCCGGTCTACGTCGCGGCCTGGACCGGCATCCAGTTGCTGCGCTCGGTGCGTAACCGCGCAGGCCTGCGGGCCTGGTTCGGCGGATGGGCCGAGGGGTGGCGCGAACCCGCGGGCGGGCGACGCAGCATCCGCTGGTCGACAGTCTGGCGGATGACGCGCGCCGGTCGGCCGCCAGTCATCTGACCCGCGGTTTGTTATCGGCGCGGTGGTGTAAACGGCAGCGCCGATAACAAACAGCGCTTCTACGCGTCGGGGATGCTCGCCGGGTCGACCGGGGGAGGCAGCGCCGGGCCCGCGTGCGGCGTGACCGGTCCGTCGATAGCGACCGGCTTGCGGCCCATGAGCATGCGCGGGTGCTTGATCCGGGCTTCCTTGAGCCTCGAGAAACGTGAGGTGCCCGGCTCTTTGATGACGCGAACGCGCGGCGCGAGTGTGTCGGGGAAGACGGCGGGCGGCGCGCTGAATGCCTCGCGGGCACCCTTGATGATCTGGCGTCCGAGGATGTTATTGCCGGTTCCGCCGACGACGGCACCGATACCGAAGGGGATGGCTCGGCCGATTGCGCTCGTGCCCTGGGTGATCGCGATGCGCTTGAGGAACGTCTTCTTCATCTGGTCGGCGATCTTGCCGACTGCTGCCTTCGGCAGGCTCTTGGTGACCATTTCGCCCCAGAATGCATTGCGGGCGGGCCCGACCCCGGCCGCCTGCCCGGCGAGCTGCTTGACGAGGTCGGATCCGGCCGAGCCGAGGACGAGAGTCATGACGAGCGCGCGGGCCCGGTCGGGATCGTCGACGACGATCCCGTGGATTTCAGCCACCGACTGCGCGAAGACCGCGCTGGCCTCGAGGAAGCCGCCAGTCTCGACAGCGGAGAGGGCGAGCGAGGCCCCCACACCGACCGCCGGGATGACCGCGCTGGCTCCGACCGCGGCGCCGCCGGCGGTGACGGCTGCCAGGTAGCGGCGTTCGAGAGTGCGGATGACCTGCTCGGGCGTCGCATCCGGGCGACCGGCACGGATGCTGCGCAGGTGGGCGAGCACAACGGGCCGCTGGACCGTCAGCACGCGGTCGATGCCCTGCACGACGAAGCGGTTGGAGGGGGACAGCTGCTCGGGAGTGCTCATACTTCAGCGTAATCCGCGTTGTAACGGTCGAGCACCTCGTCGATCGGCGCATCGAGCACAAGCTCGCCCTGGTTGAGGTAGAGGCCGCGTGTGCAGAACCGGCGAAGGTCGCTCTCGTTGTGCGAGACGAAGAACAACGTGCGTCCCCCGGCAAGCAATTCCTCGATTCTGCGGTAGCACTTCTCGCGGAATCCCTTGTCGCCGACCGCGAGCACTTCGTCGACGAGCATGATCGGTTCTTCCAGCCGGGAGATCACTGAGAATGCGATGCGCACCTTCATTCCGCTGGAGAGATGTTTGTACGGAGTATCGAGAAAGTCCCCGATCTCGGCGAAGTCGATGATCTCGTCGAAGCGTGCATCCACCTCTGAACGCTTCATCCCGTGCAGCCCGGCGGTGAGGTAGACGTTGTCGCGCACGGTCAGCTCGGGCACGAATCCGCCGGTGATCTCGATGAGCGGGGCAACACCACCGTGCACGCGGACCTGGCCTTCGTCGGGGAGCATGACCTCGGCCACGAGCTTGAGCAGCGTCGACTTGCCCTGCCCGTTGCGGCCGACCACGCCGATGGCCTCGCCGGCCTGCACCGTGAAGCTCGCGCCGCGCAGCGCCCAGAACTCCCCGGAACGGGTGCGACGGTTCTGGCCGGCAAACAGGTCTTTGAAGGTGCGCCGCGAGAGCCGGTTGCGGCGGAAGCGAATGCCGAGGTTGTCGACCTCGATGACCGGGGTGGTGGCTGGGGGAGTGGCGGCATCCGCGGTGCCCTGCTCGTCCATCAGATCTCCTTCAACACGGCACGCTCGGTGCGGCGGAACACGATGATGCCGATGCCCAGCAGCACGAGGCTCATGGCTGCGCCGACAGCGACGGTGAAAGCGTCGAACTGCGTCGGGAAGAACGCCGAACGGTAGAGCGAGAGGATGCCGCTGAGCGGGTTGAACGCCGCGAGCACGTGCAGGCTGGGCGGCAGGTCGGTGACGCCGTAGATGATCGGCGACGCGTAGAACAGGAACCGCAGCATGAGCTTGACCGCACGGCCCAGGTCGCGGAAGAACACCACGAGCGGTGCGACGATCAAGCCGACGCCGAGTGTGAGCACAGCCTGCAGAACGATGGCGAGCAAGAAGTAGAACGCCTCCCAGTGCACCTGGGCACCGGTGGCGACAGCGAAGAAGACCAGCACGGGGATACTCGCGACGAATTCGATGCCCTTCGAGAGCACGAGGCTCGCCACCCAGATCGTTCGCGGGATCTTCGTCGATCGGATGAGCTTGGACTCGACGAGGTAGACCCGCGTGCTGTCGGAGACCGTGCCGTTGAACCAGGTCCAGGGGAGCAGCGCAGTCAGCAGGAAGACGATGTACGGCGTCTCGCCGACGTCACGGTTGAAGACCTGCGTGAAGACGAAGTAGTAGATCGCCGCCATGAGCAGCGGGTCGAGGATCGACCAGAGGTACCCGAGGGCCGAGGTGGAGTACCGCACGCGCAGATCGCGCTTGGCCAGCAGCCACAACGCATTGCGGTAGCGCTCGAAGCGTGGCCACACGGCGTTCTCGACGAACAGTTAGACGAAGAGGTTCGCGCGCTCGAGGTCTTCGGCGAAGTCGATCTCGACCGCATACAGGTCGGAGATGTCCACCGGCTCGACGAGCAGGTTGTCCTGCTGGATCGCCAGTTCGATGCCGCGCTCGAAGTAGTCCTGGTCGTCGACGCGCTTGAGCTGCTTGAGCAGGGTCGCCTTGTCGTCGCGCGAGATGTAGTTGATGCCGACGGCTTCGCCGAGCCCGCCGACGACTGTCTTGGACAGCTCACGGATGAACCCGGTGTCGCCCGTGGTGTACTTCACTTCTTCGTCCGACACCTGAGCGGTGTTGACCGACACGAACGACTGGTCGCGGGCGATCATGGCCGCTGCGCGGTCGAGGGCTTCTGGATCGAAGACGACATCGCCGTTCATCCACAGCACGCCGCCGGGAGCGGACGCCTGCAGCGCGCGCATGAGGCTCTTCGACGTGTTGGTCTGGTCGTACTGCTCGTTGTAGACGAACGAGGCCTGGGGGAACGCATCGATGATGTGCTCGAGCTTGTAGCCGACGACAACGGTGACCTGCGCGGCTGTGCCGAACGCGTAGCGGATGTTATCGAACTGCTGCTGCATGATGGTGCGGCCGTCTGCGAGTTCGGTCAGCGGTTTCGGAAGCGAGCGGCCGAGTCGGCTGCCCATCCCCGCTGCGAGGATAACGATCTGCGTAGTCACTTGCGTGTCTCCTGAATCAAAGTGTGTGAGCCCCTGCGGCAGATTCGAGAAAACACATCCGCGTCGTTTCCACCGATTCCGTTGCCCGTAAGGGGTAAAGAGGCTGACACACCTTTGTGTAGGCCTAAGTTTACGGGGCAAGCTGGGAAAGACCAATGTTCTCTGAGGATGTTGCCGTTTCGTGATGGAAGCTCGGGCGACTCAGCGGCTCTTGATACGGTTGAGCCGTGGATTCCGAACCAGAAGCAACCGAGGCTGCGGCTTCGCCTGCAGTGCGCAAGATCGCTGCCCGCACGTCCACGTCGACGAGGGCGGCGAGCACCGTGCGCAAGCCGCCCGTTCGTAAGCCCCGAATAGCGAAAGCGACTGCCCCGGTCGAGCCGGCGGTGACCGCTCCTCGCGAGGTCGCCCTTCGCCTGACCGGCCTGGTCAAGCGCTACGGCGACAAGACAGCCGTCGCCGGAATCGACCTCGAAATCTCCGCCGGTTCCTTCTTCGGCGTCGTCGGTCCGAATGGTGCGGGCAAGACCACAACCCTCTCCATGGTCACCGGGCTCCTGAAGCCGGATGCCGGGTCGGCATCCGTCTACGGGGTCGACGTCTGGGCAGACCCCATCGCCGCCAAGCGGAAAATGGGTGTGCTTCCCGACCGCCTGCGCATGTTCGACCGGCTTACCGGCGGACAGCTGCTCTACTACGCAGGCATCCTGCGCGGCCTCGACGGCACCACCGTCAAGACCCGGACCCGTGACCTGGCCGCCGCCTTCGGGCTCGACGAGTCACTCGACCGTCTTGTGACCGACTACTCGGCTGGAATGACCAAGAAGCTGGCGCTCGCCGCGGCGATGATCCACTCGCCGCGGCTGCTCGTGCTGGATGAGCCATTCGAATCGGTCGACCCGGTGTCTGCCGCCAACGTCATCGAGATCCTGCAGCGTTATGTCGCTGCGGGCGGCACCGTCGTGCTGTCGAGCCACACCATGAACCTCATCGAACGCGTCTGCGACTCTGTGGCGATCGTGGTGAACGGTTCGGTTCTCGCAAGCGGCACAATGGAGAGCGTGCGCGGGTCGCAGACCCTCGAACAGCGTTTCGTCGAGCTTGCCGGCGGGCGCAAGAGCGCGGAGGGCCTGGAGTGGTTGCACACCTTCTCCGACTGAGACTGAGGTTGCTCGGAAATTCATTCCGGCGCAGCCCCTGGCAGCTCCTCGGGATGATCCTCGGCCTCGTCTACGGGCTCGGAACCGCGCTGTTCGTCATCGCCGGCCTGTTCGCGCTGCGACTCGTCGATGTCGAGACCGCGCGTGACACCGAGGTCGTGTTCGGCGCGCTCGTCGTTATCGCATTCACGATCATCCCGCTCCTCACGGGCGGCGAAGACACCCTCGATCCACGCAGGTTCGCGCTCTTCGGTATCCCGAACGCCAAGCTCGCCTCCGCGCTCGCCATCGCGTCGATCGTCAGCATCCCGTCGATCGTGCTCACCGGGATTGCCCTCTCGCTCATCGTCACCTGGAGCCGCGATGGAATCTCGATCGTGCTCGCGATGCTCAGCGCGGTGCTCATCGTCGCCACGTGCCTGCTGACTGCCCGCGTCGCGACCTCGGCCTCTGCGTTCTTTCTCGGCAGTCGCCGTGCGCGCGACATCACCGCTCTCGTCGGCATCGTGATCCTGCTCTTGTTCGCTCCCGTCATCGTGTCGTTGGCCTCGCGTGACTGGCAGCAGGACGGCCTCATGGTTCTCGGAGAGATCCAGCGGGTGATCTCGTGGACCCCGCTCGCTGCGGCCTGGGCGTCGCCGGCGGATGCCGCCAACGGAGATCTCACCGGAGCGTTCCTGAAACTCCTGATCGCAATCGCGTGGATCGGAGTGCTCTGGCTCGCGTGGCGGGCGCTGGTCGCCGTCATGCTCGTGGCTCCGGAGCGGCAGCCCGAAGCACGTCGTTACGCGGGGCTCGGCTGGTTCGACCGCCTGCCCGGCACCCCGGCCTGGGCCATCGCGGCCCGCATCCTGACCTATTGGGCGCGGGACTCGCGCTACGGCACGTCGCTCGTCGTGATTCCGCTCATCCCCGTGATCATGGTCGTCGCGCTCACCATCGGTGGTGTTCCGCTGCAGGTGCTCGCGCTGCTTCCGGTGCCGGTCATCTGCCTGTTCCTGGCGTGGGCAGTGCACAATGACGTCTCGTTCGACAACACCGCGATCTGGCTGCACCTCTCCGCGAGCACGTCTGGCCTCGCTGACCGCTGGGGCCGCGTCATCCCGGTGCTGTTCATCGGCATCCCCGTGGTCGCGATCGGCTCACCACTCAGCGTCTGGCTCTTCGGGGATTCGACGTTGCTCGCGCCGTTCATCGGCGTCTGCTCGAGCATCCTGCTCTGTGGGCTCGGGCTCTCGAGCGTTGTCTCCGCGGCCGCGCCGTACCCGGCAGTACGCCCGGGCGACAGCCCGTTCGCGCAGCCGCAGCCCGGCGCGACGCCGGCTGGACTGATCCAGGCGATCTCGTTCTTCGCGATCCTGCTGTTGTCTGCGCCGGCCGCCTACTTCGCCTATCTCGGCTTCGTCGGCAGCCCGGTCTGGTACACCCGCTCGCTCCTCGCGGGAATCGGGATCGGACTCTTCGTGCTCGTGGTCGGAACCGTCATCGGTGGCCGGGTCTACGAGCGACGAGCCACCGACCTGCTCTCGCTCTCGATGCGCAACTAGCCGACACGGCATCCGTTGCTCGCGTAAACTGCAACCATGACCGATACCGAGCACACCGGCGGCGGAACGTCCACGCTCGATCGCGAACTCGAGGAGCTGCTCAACCAGGAGCAGGTCGAAGAGGGCGACCACGAACGTTTCTCGCACTACGCCCCCAAGAACAAGATCATGGAGTCGGCACTGACCGGCAAACCCGTCCGCGCGCTGTGCGGCAAACTATGGACCCCGGGGCGCGACCCGGAGAAGTTCCCGGTGTGCCCGACGTGCAAAGAGGTCTACGAGAAGCTGAAGTAGGCGACTCGCGCCGACTGTTCGCCCCGAATCGGGCAGAACCCTCGGCAAACTGCCCGATTTGGGGCAAACCGAAGTTCCTGTGGACGGTTTGAGCAGCGGTGGGCGCTGACGCGGATGATGTACGGATGCCGCGTCGTGAAGAACTGCCACCCGCACTACGAGCAGGTGCGTTCGACGTTCGTCAAGGCGCTTCGGCTGGGATGACTCCTGACCGCTTGCGGTCGTCCGATCTGCAACGACCATTCCACGGCGTGCGGTCCGTGGGGCTCGACCTCGAGTCCGTGAGCTCTCGTTGTGTGGCTTATGCGGCACGGATGCCCGCTGGCGCGGCTTTCAGCCACGTGACCGCTGCGGCGCTATGGGGCTATCCACTGCCTGCGTGGGTGGCGCACGACGACATCCATGTCTGCACTCCCATCGGCACCAGAGCGCGCCGCGGCAAAGGAGTCGCGGGACATGAGTTGCGAATTAGTGGGCGCGTTGCCGAAGTACGTGGGCTTCGACTTACATCTGCGGCTCTCACTTGGTGCCAGCTTGCTGAGACCTTGGACATCCCTGACTTGCTGGCGGCTGCGGAATTCGCGATCACGGGCAACCCATACGAGCGCCAACTGCCCATTGCGAAGTTGGAGCATCTCGAGGCAGTCACCGCGGACCTGGTAGGGACCCACGGCCACCGGCATAGGCGGGCGGCACTCGCTCTCACGCGTGAAGGTGCGCTCTCGCGACCCGAGTCGCTGCTGCGTTTTGTATTGGTCGCGAGCGGCCTTCCCGAACCGCGAATCAATGAAAACTGCAACGACGATCGCGGGCTGTTCATCGCGCTGGCCGACCTGTCGTGGCCGCAGTATCGGGTCGCGGTCGAGTACGAGGGTGACCACCACCGCGGCCTCACCAGGTTTCGAAGTGACATTCATCGATTCGAGAAGCTGGCAGACCATGGTTGGGCAGCGATCCGGGTCAGTGCTGACGACCTGTTCGATCGAACCGACGAGACCGTCGCACGTGTGGCCTCGCGCCTTGTCGCTCGTGGATGGCGCGGGACGGCATCAGGCACAATTCCGCCGATCCGCCGCTGACACTGTTCGCCCCAAATCGGGCAGATTTCACGCTGCAGTGCCCGATTTGGGGCAAACCGTCACACGTACCGGACCGGCAGCGCCGGCTCTCCACGCGAGAGACGGAACGCGGATGCCGGCAGCTCGGCGATGGCGGACGCCCGGTGTTCGCGGGCGAGCGCGGTGCCGGCGGCACCACGGTAGCGCTCGTCGATGACGCCGTCGGTGATGAGCGGCACGAGCAGCGCGCGGCCCGGCGTCGCCTCTGCCGGGGCGGTGTCGTCGGGGTCGACCACGTGGATGGTCTCGGCGGTCGCGACGCCGTCGGCGAGGGCGCGCACCGGGAATTTGCGACCGGCAACCGTCGCCTTCGCTGTGGAACGCTTGGCCACATCCAGCCATTCGCCGTCGTCCCCGCGCCGTGACACCAGCTTGTAGACCATTCCCGAGGCGGGGTGGCCCGATCCGGTGACCACCGAAGTGCCGACGCCGTAGGAGTCAACCGGTGCCGCACGCAGAGCCGCGATCGTGTATTCGTCGAGGTCGTTCGTGACCGTGATCCGGGTATGGGTGGCGCCGAGCGAGTCGAGCTGGCTGCGCACGGCGGCGACCTGCGACGGCAGGTCGCCGGAGTCGATGCGCACCGCACCGAGGCCGGTGCCGGCGACGCGCACGGCGAGGTCGACCGCAGCGGTCACATCGTAGGTGTCGACGAGCAGCGTGGTCGAGGATCCGAGCGCGGCGACCTGGGCGCGGAACGCCTCCTCTTCGGTGTCGTGCAGCAGGGTGAACGCGTGGGCGGCGGTGCCCATGGTGGGGATGCCCCACCGGCGCCCGGCCTCGAGGTTGCTCGAGGCGCCGAACCCGGCGATGTAGGCGGCACGCGCGGCGGCGACGGCTGACTGCTCGGACGCACGTCGCGAGCCCATCTCGGCGAGTGGGCGCCCATCCGCGGCGGACACCATGCGGGAGGCGGCGGATGCCACTGCCGAGTCGTAGTTGAGCACACTCAGTGTCAGGGTCTCGAGGATGACGGCTTCGGCGAAGGTTCCCTCGACGACGAGGATGGGGGAGCCGGGAAAGTACACCTCGCCTTCCTGATAACCCAGCAGGGTGCCACGGAAGCGATAGTCGGCCAGCCAGTCGAGGGTTGCGGCTGTGACGACCGAGTTGTCGCGCAACCAGCCGAGTTCGGCATCCGTGAACCGAAAACTCTCGATCGCGTCGAGCAGGCGGCCCGTGCCGGCGACGATTCCGTAGCGGCGTCCCTCGGGCAGGCGGCGGCTGAAGACTTCGAACACCGACTCGCGGTCGTGGCGTCCGCTCGCAATCGCGGCGTCGATCATCGTGAGTTCATAGCGGTCGGTCAGCAGCGCGGTGCTCATGAGTCGAGCCTATCCAGCGCGCGCACTGCCGGTTGCCAGTGAGCATGGCTGTCGCGGTCGGCTAAACTCGCTGACTGTGACTGATGCGCCCATAGGAGTCTTCGACAGCGGCGTGGGCGGTCTCACCGTCGCGCGGGCGATCATCGACCAGCTGCCGCGCGAATCGCTGCTCTACGTCGGCGACACAGCTCACTCACCGTACGGCCCGAAGCCGATCGCCGAAGTGCGGCAGTACGCGCTCGAAGTGATGGACGACCTGGTCGCACAGGGCGTGAAGCTGCTCGTGATCGCGTGTAATACGGCTTCTGCGGCCATGTTGCGGGATGCGCGAGAGCGCTTCACCGACGGCTACGGGATTCCCGTGGTCGAGGTGATCCAGCCCGCCGTACGCGCGGCGGTGCGCCAGACGCGCAACAAACGGGTCGGCGTGATCGGCACCCTGGGAACCGTCAAATCGAAGGCCTACGAAGACGCGTTCGCCGCGGCATCCGACCTCGAGATCTACACGCAGGCCTGCCCACGGTTCGTCGAATTCGTCGAGTCGGGGATCACCAGTGGGTCCGAGCTCTTCGCCGTCGCGGAGGAGTATCTCGCGCCACTCAAGGCCGCCGATATCGACACCCTGGTTCTCGGCTGCACCCACTACCCCCTGCTGGCTGGCGCTGTGCAGTACGTCATGGGCGAAGACGTCACGCTCGTCTCCAGCGCCGAGGAAACCGCCTACGACGTGTACCGGATGCTGGTGCGCCACGGCCTGGAGAGAACGAGCGCCGCCCCGCCCACGTACACGTTCGAAGCCACCGGCGACAGCCAGCAGGAGTTCCTGACTCTCGCATCCCGCTTTCTCGGTCCGGAGGTCACGCGCGTGGACCTCGTCGAGACCGGCACCATCCATTTGCCCAAACTCGCTCTACCAAAGGAACTTTCATGACCCGTCACGACGGCCGCGAGGCCAACGAACTGCGCCCGGTAACCATCGAGCGCGGGTGGAGCGACCAGGCCGAGGGATCAGCGCTGATCTCGTTCGGCAAGACCAAGGTTCTCTGCACGGCGTCGTTCACCAACGGGGTCCCGCGCTGGCTCAAGGGCAAGGGCACCGGCTGGGTCACCGCCGAGTACGCGATGCTGCCGCGTTCGACCAACGATCGCATGGACCGCGAGGCCGTGAAGGGCAAGATTGGCGGCCGCACCCACGAGATCTCCCGCCTCATCGGACGCAGCCTGCGCGCCGTCGTCGATATGAAGGCGCTCGGTGAGAACACGCTCGTCATCGACTGCGACGTGCTGCAGGCAGACGGGGGAACCCGCACCGCGGCGATCACCGGGGCGTATGTCGCGCTCGCCGACGCTCTCGAGTGGGGCCGCGGCAAGGGTTTCATCGGCAAGAACTCGAAGCCGCTCATCGACAGCGTCGCCGCTGTCTCTGTCGGCATCATCGACGGCGCCCCGATGCTCGACCTCGCGTACGTCGAAGACGTCCGAGCCGAGACCGACATGAACGTCGTGGTCACCGGTCGCGGCTTGTTCGTCGAGGTGCAGGGCACCGCCGAGGGCGCGCCGTTCGACCGCAACGAGCTGAACGCGCTTCTCGACCTCGCCGTCGGGGGAGCCGCAGACCTCACCGCCCTGCAGGTCGCTACCCTCGCGGCGGCACGGTGATGGCCGGCGTCACACTCGTTCTGGCGACCCACAACTCGCACAAGGTCGAAGAGCTGCGCAAGATCCTCGGTCCCGTGCTCGAGGGCATCGACCTCGTCGGATACGACGGCCCTGAGCCGGTAGAAGACGGCGACACCTTCGAGGCCAACGCGCTGATTAAGGCACGCGCTGCTGCCCAGTACACCGGGCTTCCCGCGATCGCCGACGACTCCGGTATCAGCGTCGACGCGCTCGGTGGAGCCCCGGGCATCCACTCCGCGCGCTATGCCGGCACCCGCAATGACCACGACAATCTGGAACTGCTGCTCGCGAATCTCGAGTCCGAGAACGAGCGCTCCGCCCAGTTCTCCTGTGCTGCTGCCTTCGTCTCCGGAGATTTCGAGCATGTGGAGCTGGGGATCTGGCCCGGCACCGTGCTGTCTGAAGCATCCGGCGCCGGCGGGTTCGGCTACGACCCGATCTTCATGCCGGAGGGCCTGACGGTGAGCGCGGCGCAGCTGCGCCCGGAAGAGAAGAACGCGACAAGCCACCGTGCGCGCGCCTTTGCGCAACTCATGCCGGTGGTCCGCAGCACGTTGCTGTAGCACTGTCGATAACGGCACTCATTCCTAACTGCGGCGACACGCTGGTCGCGAATTCCCGCGGGATTTAGGCTGAGATCGTGACCGAACACTCGCACGACCACGCCAAGGGCATCACGAATCGCGCGCGCCTCGCCGCGGCGATCGCAATCGTTGCGGTGTTCCTCGTCATCGAGGTCGTCGGTGCGCTGATCTCCGGATCACTGGCCCTGCTCGCAGACTCCGGCCACATGCTCTCCGACCTCGTCGGGCTCGTCGTCGCCCTTGTCGCGCTCGGCATCGCTGCGCGGCCGGCAAACGACCGTCAGACCTTCGGCTACCAGCGTGCCGAGGTATTCGGCGCCCTGGTCAACGGCCTGCTGCTGGGGGGTATCGCCGTCTTCGTCGGCATCGAAGCGGTCATCCGTCTTACGCGCGCCAGCGAAGCGGATGTCGCCAGCGTGCCGATGCTGGTCGTCGCGGTCGCCGGGCTGCTTGCGAACGTCGCGGTGCTTCCCGTGCTGCGCGGGGCCTCGGGCGACTCGATCAACATGCGCGGCGCATACCTCGAGGTTCTCGGGGACCTTCTCGGATCGATGGCGGCGATCATCGCATCCGTCGTCATTCTCACTACCGGGCTCGTGCAAGCCGACGCTATTGCGTCGCTGCTCATCGCCGTGATGATCGTGCCCCGGGCGGTCGCCCTGCTGCGCGAT
>Ga0247729_10000132_pt1 | contig 35566 bp, 37 predicted proteins | sample UWRJL133311R2_FD_180958 | JGI IMG/M metagenome (GOLD analysis project Ga0247729, IMG submission 180958) | Plant litter microbial communities from Arlington Agricultural Research Station in Wisconsin, United States - UWRJ-L133-311R-2 | ecosystem: Environmental > Terrestrial > Plant litter >... | reverse complement strand
GCCGCAGCCCTGCGCACGCTGACCCTCGGCGGGGTCGACATCACCGAACCGTACGGCGACGATGTGCAGCCGCCCTACGCCAACGGGATCGTGCTGTTTCCCTGGCCCAACCGCATCCGCGACGGCTTCTGGCAGCTCGACGGCAAGCCACAGCAGCTCGACATCACCGAGCCGAAGTTCCACAATGCCAGCCACGGGCTGCTGCGGTTCTCGCCCTACACGCTCGTCGAGCGCACCGAGGGTTCGGTCACGCTCGCGGCCACGGTGTTCCCCCAGCACGGCTTTCCGTTCCGCCTCGAGCAGTCGGTCACCTACGAACTCACCGACGACGGGGTCAGCGTGACCCACGACATCCGCAATGCCTCGGCAGCCGCAGCGCCGGTCGCCCTCGGCACCCACCCGTTCCTGCGCGTCGGCGATGTGCCCTCCGAAGACCTCGTGATCACCCTCGACGCCGGCACCCGGTTCGAGGTCGACGATCGCCTCATCCCGACCGCCGAGGTTCCCGTCGAGGGCACCGTCTTCGACCTTCGGGCCGGGGTGCGGGTCGGCGACGTCGATCTCAACACGACGTTCGGTTCATTGGGATCGCGAGCGCATCGCCTCACCGCTCCCGACGGCAGGTTCGTCGAACTCTGGCAGGACGACTCGTTCGACTACGCCCTGGCGTTTGCGACGCCGTTCCCCAAGAACGGTGGCATGGCGCTCGCCGTGGCCATCGAGCCGATGACGGTTCCGCCGAACGGATTCAATTCCGGTGAGGGCCTGCGCTGGCTCGAGCCCGGCGAACGCTGGGTGCTCGGCTGGGGCATCCGCGCTTCGCTCGACACCGTCGCGGCCCGCGCGGGCGAGTAACCGTGGCCGCCCCGAGCGCGCGCACGATTCGCCGCTGGCGCAAATACCTGGCCGACGAGCGCGCCGAGGCCGCCGTCTACCGTGACCTCGCGTCTCGCCGTGACGGCGAAGAGCGTGAGATCCTGCTCGCGCTCGCCGAGGCCGAAGCCCGCCACGAGGCGCACTGGCTCGCCCTTCTGGGCGAGGACGCCGGTCGTCCCCGGCCGGGAGACATCCGCACGCGACTGCTCGGCTGGCTCGCCCGGCGTTTCGGCTCGGTGTTCGTGCTCGCCCTAGCGCAGCGTGCCGAGGCGCGGTCACCCTACGAGGGGGATGCGGATGCCACCCCGGCAATGGCCGCAGACGAACGCATCCACGAGGAGGTCGTCCGTGGGCTTGCCGCCCGGGGGCGCAATCGTCTCTCCGGAACGTTCCGCGCCGCCGTGTTCGGAGCCAACGACGGCCTGGTCAGCAACCTCGCCCTCGTGCTCGGAATCGGCGCGACGGGGGTCGCCCCGCCGGTGATCCTCGCCACCGGAATCGCCGGCCTGCTCGCCGGAGCACTGTCGATGGGAGCCGGCGAATTCGTCTCGGTGCGCTCGCAGCGCGAACTGCTCGCCGCATCCAACCCGAACCCCGAAGCGCAGTCCGCGCTGCCTCATCTCGACGTCGACGCCAACGAGCTGTCGCTCGTCTACCGTTCGCGGGGAATGAGCGAAGAAGACGCGATCGCCCACGCCGCCGAAGTGCTGCGCGACCTCTCGGTCGACCACACGGCCGGCGACCTGGTCAATGACCACGAGGAGATCGGTTCGGCACTCGGCGCCGCGGTGTCGAGCTTTCTGTTCTTCGCGTCCGGCGCAATCATCCCGGTTCTGCCGTACCTTCTCGGCGCGACGGGAATCACCGCGGTCGCACTGTCATCCGCCCTCGTCGGCATCGCGCTGCTCGGCACCGGGGCGGTCGTCGGCCTGCTCTCCGGCGGGCCGCCGCTCGCCCGCGCCCTGAGGCAACTCGCGATCGGCTTCGGCGCGGCCGGAGCCACCTACCTGCTTGGCCTGCTGTTCGGAACGAGCGTCAGCTAGCGCTACTGGAACCGGAGCAGACTCGGGTCGGTGAGGTAACCCTCGTCGAGGCCCGCGATGGCCGACATCTGGTCTTCTGACAGTGCAAAACCGAACACGTCGAAGTTCTCGGCGAGTCGTGCCGGGGACTGCGACTTGGGGATCACGACGAGACCGGACTGCAGGTGCCAGCGGATGGTCACCTGCCCCGGCGTCACGCCGAGCTCGCGCGCGACCCCGACGATAGTCTCGCTCTCGAGGATGCGTCCCCGGGCGAGTGGCGCCCAGGACTCGGTAATGATGCCGGCCGCGTCGTCGTAGCCGCGGGTGTGCTGCTGCTGGTGCATCGGATGCAGCTCGATCTGGTTGACGGCGGGTGTGCTGTACCCGAGGGCGGCCAGTTCGCCGAGGTGCGACGGCAGGAAGTTGCACACGCCGATGGCACGCGTCCTCTCGGCTTCGAGCAGCCGCTCGAGGCCGTCCCAGGCCTCGACATACTGGCCGCGCTCGCTCTCCGGCCAGTGGATGAGGTACAGGTCGACGTAGTCGAGGCCGAGGCGGGCGAGGCTGGCGTCGAGCGCGGGCCCGGAGCGGTCGCGAGCGTGGTCGGTGCCCCATAGTTTCGTGGTCACGAAGATCTCGCTGCGATCGAGCCCAGAGGCCCGGATCGCCTTTCCGACGGCTTCTTCGTTCTGGTAGACGGCCGCCGTATCGATGCTGCGGTAGCCGAGATCGAACGCGGTGAGGATCGCCGTCTGGATCTGGGCGTCGTCCATCTCGAAGACGCCGAGCCCGAGCTGCGGCATCCGCACGCCGTTATTCAGTTCGACGTCGGGTACGAGGGAAGTTGTTGTCATGCGCGATCACACCTTTCGTCAGCCGGGAAAGGTGCGGGCCAGCCACCGGTCGGTCTTATTTAGGGCCAGTGTTCAATAAAAGCGCGACGAGCGCAAGTCCCGGTCAGGCTGTCGCGGCCACGGGCGCGACAAGCCGTGACATGAACGAATCGACGAGCACGATCTGGCGTTCGACGGTGATGACGTCGGGAAACAGCAGCGCCTGCGCCGAGAGCGAGTCGATCACCATGAGCAGCTCGTCGGCGAGCACGTCGTCGGGCGTGGGGGTGGTGATGAAGCCGGCGTCGCGCAGGGCGGTGATGTTCGCCAGCCAGTTCGCCCGGGCAGCGATGTGCGACTCCGTGCGCACTTTGCGCAGCCGGTCGTTGACCAGCGACTGTGCCCAGAAACTCACGTCGATGTAGGCCTCGAGGTCGCGCTCTTCGTCGAGGGGGAGCGCCTCGAGCAGCAGCGCCCGCAGGTGCTCGAGCCCGACCACGCCGGTGGCCTTCTCGTCCATGCGGTCGCTCGCCTGTTGGAACGCCTGCTCGTGAGCGAGGATCAGCAGTTCTTCTTTATTGGTGAAGTAGTGGGCGAGTACGCCGTTCGAGAAGCCCGCCTCTTTGGCGATGGCGCGAACTGTCGTCGCGTCGACGCCGATCCGGCGGATGACCCGCCAGGTCGCGCGGACGATCTCGCGACGTCTCTCGTCGTGGTCAACGATCTTGGGCATGTGTTACCTGTGATTCAGAAGGGGCGAAAGCGAGTAGAGAAAGGCTCGGGGTATTTGTCCATTATTGGACACTCGAACTATTTTACCGACTCGAAACATGCCGGTAATTTATTTTGATCATCTGTCCTAAATACTCGTCTGTAGGCACCGCCACTGCACATCCTCCAGTTGCCCACACGAAAGACGAACCCATGACGCTCATTCTTCCCACCCGCAGCGAACCGCTGACCGTGGACGCCGCACTGCGTGACCGGGCAGCCAAGGTCATCCCCGGCGGGATGTACGGGCACATGAAGGTCAGCTCCGCCACGATGCCGCCGAGCTATCCGCAGTACTACGCTCGCGGTGCAGGCTCGCACCTGTGGGACGTCGACGGCAACGAGTACATCGACTTCATGTGCGGGTTCGGGCCGCAGATCCTCGGCTACGCGAACGCGGAGGTCGACGCTGCGGCATCCGCCCAGCAGGCCCTCGGCGAAGCATTCACCGGCCCCACGGCACAGATCGTCGAACTCGCCGAACTGATGACCGAGACCGTGGCTCACGCGGACTGGGCCATGTTCGCCAAGAACGGCACGGATGCGACGGCGATGTCCGTCGTCATCGCCCGCGCTGCGACGGGTCGCTCCAAACTTCTCAAGGCGTCGGCTGCCTACCACGGCGCAAACCCGTGGTTCACACCCGGCGGCGCCGGAGTCACGCCGGAAGACCGGGCCAACATCGTCGAGTTCACCTACAACGACCTCGCTTCACTGGAAGCCGCTGCGGCGACCGTCGACGGCGACGTCGCGGCGATCATCGTGCCGCCGTTCAAACACGACGCATTCGCTGACCAGGAACTCGCCACCCAGGAGTTCGCGTCCGGTGTCCGCGCGCTCGCCGACCGGATCGGCGCCGCCCTGATCCTCGACGAGGTGCGCACCGGTCTTCGCCTCGACCAGGCCGGCGCCTGGGAGAGTTTCGGGGTGCGTCCCGACCTCACCGCCTTCAGTAAGGCGATCGCCAACGGCTACGCCCTCGCCGCCGTCACCGGAACCGGTGCGCTCGCCGAGGCCGCGTCATCCGTCTATGTCACCGGCTCGTTCTGGTACTCGGGGGCCTCGATGGCTGCCTCGCGCCGCACGATCACCCTGCTGCAGGAGATCGACGGCATCGGCATCATGGAGACCCACGGCACCGCTCTTCGCGAAGGTCTTGCTGCCCAGGCGACGAGCTACGGCTTCGAGTTGTTCCAGACCGGGCCGGTTCAAATGCCCATCATCCGCTTCGCCGACGATGCGGAACTGAAGACCGCGTTCGCGTTCACCGACGCGACCGTGCGCCGCGGGGTGCTCTTGCACCCGTGGCACAACATGTTCCTCTCTGCCGCTCACACCAGTGCGGACATCGAGGCGGCGCTCGTCGCGACCGACGAGGCTTTCGCCGAAATCAAGAGGCTTGGGCTCTAGCCAGCGGCCTGTCCCTTTCCAGCACTGTTCCTGTCCAGCACCTTTCCCTGCACCTGAACCACCTAATTCACTGGAGGCGATTCACATTCACACTCACACACTGCGCCCGACACGACTGCGGCGCTCCAAGGCCCTCGCGGCCCTCGCTACCGTCGCAGCATCCGTCGTTCTTCTCGCCGGCTGTTCGGCGGGAGCCGCTACGACGACCGACGGTGCCCGCGGGCTCGTGATCGCCCGCGCCATGGACGTCACGACCCTCGACATCTCGCGCACGTTCTGTGACACCTGCCAGATCTTCAACGGCGCGGTCTACGAACCCCTGCTCAAAGTGAATCCGGATGACGTGACCCAGTACACGCCGCTCCTCGCCGCCACCTGGGAAGCGAACGAAGACAACACCGTTTTCACTTTCGGGCTCAACCCCGACGCGGTGTTCGCCGACGGAACCGCCGTCGAGGCGAAAGACGTCAAGTGGACGTTCGAGCGCCTGAAGAACCTCGCCGGTGGCCCGTCCTTCATGATGAACGGCCTCGCCGGCATCGAGACCCCGGATGAAGCGACGGTCGTGGTGAGCTTCGAAGCTCCGAACTCGGCGTTCCTCGCCATCGCGAGCTCGTCGTACACCGGGATCATCAACAGCGACGTCGCCGCCGAGAACGGCGCGACCGCTGACGCTGATGCCGCGACCACCGACACCGCAGAAGACTGGTTCCTGGCGAACTCCGCCGGTTCCGGCCAGTTCGTTCTCGATTCCTACTCCGATGGCGGATCGCTCGTGCTGAACCGCAACGAGAACTACTGGGCCGACGCATCAGTCTTCCCCAGCGTGACGATCAACGAGGTGGCCGATTCCAGCGCCCAGCTGCAGCAGTTGCAGCAGGGCGACGTCGACATCGCCATGCAGATCAACTTCGACTCGCTCGCGCAGCTCGAGGGCAACACCGCGGTGACCACCGAGGTCGTCGACTCGTTCAACTTCGTCTACCTGGCCCTCAGCCCCGGTGTCGAGGGCGGCGAGGCGCTCGAAGACCCGAAGGTGCGCGAAGCGATCAAGGACAGCATCGACTACGAGGGCGTCATCGACGCGACTCTCGACGGAAACGGAAAGAAGCAGGCTTCGGCCATTCCGAACGGTTTCGAGGGGACGGCAGACCTGCCGCTTCCCGAGCGTGACGTCGAAGCGGCCAAGGCCCTGCTCGCGGACGCCGGTTATGCCGACGGCCTCACCCTCGAAGCGACCTACCCGAACACGATCGCCTACGGAGTCGACTTCAACGTCATGTTCCAGGGCATCCAGCAAGACCTCGCCGAGGTCGGGATCGACCTCGAACTGACCCCGATCGACTTCTCAGCCTGGGTCGAGCAGATCACCGCCACCGGACTGCCGGTCACCGCTGTCTACTACGCCCCCGACCACCCGGACACGAGCCAGTACCCGCAGTACTTCGCCATGATCGAGGGTTCGAGCTGGCAGGCACGATCGGGACTCCCGATCGACGAGACCCAGACCGACCTGCTCGCAACGGCCCTCAGCCAGAGCGGCGCGGAGCGTACCGAAACCTACGCGAAACTCGGCCAGGCAATGATGGATGACCTCATCATCCTTCCCGTGGCCAACCCCCAGCTGGTGCTCGCCTCGTCTAGCGACATCACGGGAATGAACTACAACGTGACGCGCAACCTCGACCTGAGCGAGCTCGGCGTCAAGTAACACCCCTCCCGGGGAGACGGATGCGGGTCCGTCTCCCCGGGAACATCTCGGAGGGACCAACCGTGCTCAGATATACACTCCGCCGCATCGCCGGCATACCTTTACTGCTCCTGGGCATCGTCACGATCGCGTTCTTCATCTCGCGCTCCGTCTCCGCCGACCCGCTTGCCGCTATCGTCGGGGAGCGCAACATCAATAACCCGACAATCGTCGCTGCCGCCGAAGCGAAGTGGGGACTCGACCAGAGCCTGCTGCAGCAGTTCTTCCTCTATATCGGCAACCTCTTCCAGGGTGACCTCGGCACGTCGTTCCGCACCAAGTCACCGGTGCTCAGCGACCTCGTCGACCGGCTCCCCGCCACGCTCGAACTCGGCGCGATGGCCCTCGTCTTCGGAGTGGTCATCGGGGTCGTACTCGGAGTCATCGCGGCCCGCAACAAAGACAAGCCGCTCGACCACCTCGCGCGCTTCTTCTCGCTCCTCGGGTCGTCACTGCCGGTGTTCTGGACTGGCCTCGTTCTGTTGTTCGTCTTCTACTCGCAGCTCGGGATCGCCGCCGGGCCGGGGCGGCTGTCATCGCGAGTCATCCCGCCGCCGCACGTCACCGGTTTCTACACGGTCGACGCTCTCATCGCCGGGAACTTCCCGCTGTACCTCGACGCGCTCAGCCACCTGATCCTTCCCGCGCTGATCCTCGGCTGGGGCCTGATGGGCACGATCTCCCGGCTCGTCCGGGCCTCGATGCTCGACGAGATGGGTTCGGACTACGTGCGCACGGCACGGGCCAAGGGCCTCAGCCGCAACCAGGTGGTCAACCGCCACGTGCTGCACAACGCGATGACCCCGGTCATCACCATCGTCGGACTCGCGTTCGGCAGTGTGCTCATGGGAGCTGTGCTCATCGAGACGATCTTCTCGTGGAACGGCATCGGCTCCTACGCCGTCGAATCGTCCCGCACGCTCGACTACCCGGGCATCACCGGCGTCTGCCTGCTCGGCGGCGTCATCTTCCTGCTGGCCAACCTGGTCACCGACATCGTCTACGGGTTCGTCGACCCGAGAGTGAGGCTCGCATGACCACCTTCGCCTCTGCCATGGGCGCGACGTCCCGCGTCTTCGCGCGCAGCCGCAAGCATCCGTTCGCCCGCCCCCAGGTCGTCTTCGGCGTTGTCATCGTGGCGTTCTGGATCATCGTCATGATCGGCGCGGACTGGATCGCCCCCTATGGCCCGCTCGCCGACACCGGCAGCCGCCTGCTCGCACCGAGCATGGAGCACCTGTTCGGCACCGACGCGCTTGGTCGCGACGTGTTCAGTCGCACGCTCTACGGGGCTCGGCTCTCCCTTCCGGTCGCCGCCGCCGTCATCGCCGTCGCCGTCATCGTCGGATGTGTGCTGGGATCGATCGCCGGCTACTTCGGGGGCATCCTCGACGCGATCATCATGCGCTTCGCCGACATGACGATGGCCTTCCCGCCGATCCTGCTCGCGATGGCCGTCACCGCGGCGCTCGGCCCGGGCCTGCTTAACGCGCTCATCGCCCTCGTGATCGTCTGGTGGCCGACTTACGCACGACTCATCCGCGGCCAGATCCTGTCGATCAAGCAGCGCGAGTTCGTCGAGTCCGCCGTCGCTATCGGCGCCAGCCGGTGGCGCATCCTCGGCAAGCACGTCCTGCCGCACTCGAGCACCCCGATCATGGTCAACGCGACCATCGACCTCGGGCAGGCAATCATCCTGGTCGCGTCGCTGAGCTTCCTCGGCCTCGGCGCGCTGCCGCCGTCGCCGGAGTGGGGCGCGATGATCACCGAGGGCGCGAAGAACTTCTACCAGTGGTGGATCGCCGTCGGACCGGGGCTCGCGATCCTGTCGATAGTGCTCGGCATCAACTTCCTCGGCGACGGCCTGCGGGACGCACTCGACGTGAAGTCCCGTCGCCGCTAACCGAACCCCTACGACAATTCTCGATTCGAGGCAGCCATGACTACACCGACACCCCTTCTCTCCATCACCGACTTGTCGGTCTCGTTCGAGACCGGCGGTGGACAGGTCGACGCCGTGAAGGGCGTCAGCCTCGAGCTGCTTCCGGGCGAGACGCTTGCGATCGTCGGTGAGTCCGGTTCGGGTAAGTCGACGATGGCGGCGAGCATCAACCGTCTCCTTCCGGCCAATGGCTCGATCCGCACCGGCTCCATCCTGTTCGAGGGAAAGGACCTCGCGCAGGCTACCGAGAAAGAGATGATCGGCATCCGCGGCGCCGGAATAGGGCTGGTTCCCCAGGACCCGATGTCGAACCTCGACCCGCTCGAGCGCGTCGGGTCGCAGATCATGGAGACCCTCGAGGTGCACGGCCGGGCGAAGGGCAAAAAAGCAAAGGCCCTGGCCATCGAACTGCTCGCAATGGTCGGTATCCACGAACCCGAGAAGCGATTCGGCCAATTTCCGCATGAGTTCTCCGGAGGGATGCGCCAGCGCGTACTCATCGCGATGGGCCTGGCCTGCCGGCCGAAGCTGCTCATCGCCGACGAGCCGACCTCGGCCCTCGACGTGACCGTGCAGCGCACTATCCTCGACCAGCTCGAGAAGCTGACCGAAGAGATGGGAACTTCGGTGTTCCTCATCACCCACGACCTCGGCCTCGCTGCAGAGCGCGCCCACAAGGTCGTCGTGATGTACCGCGGCGAGATCGTCGAATCCGGCGACGCGAAGGCCATTCTCGACAACCCGCAGCACTCGTACACGAAGCAGCTGTTGTCGGCCGCTCCGAGCCTCAATTCGCGGTCGCTGATCACGTTCGACCGGCCGGTGCTCGCGGCTGACGGCACGATCCCGCGAATCGACCCGTTGGTCGAGGTGAGCGACCTGACCAAGACGTTCCGCATCCGCTCGGGTGGCCTCAAGCGGGCAACGGACTTCACCGCCGTCGACTCGGCAACGTTCACCATCCCGCGCGGCAAGACCGTCGCAGTGGTGGGGGAGTCGGGTTCGGGCAAGTCGACGACCGCGCGGATGCTGTTGGCGCTCGAGAAGCCGACGTCCGGCTCGATCCGCTTCGAGGGCACCGACACGGCGGGCCTCAAGGGCAGAGAGCTCTTCGAGTTCCGCAGCATGGTGCAGCCGGTGTTCCAGAACCCCTACGCGTCACTCGATCCGCTGTACGACGTCGGCTACACGATCGCCGAGCCGCTGCGCGTGCACAAGCGGGGCACTCCGGCCGAGATCGATGCGCGGGTGATCGAGCTGCTCGAGCAGGTCGCGTTGCCGCCCGAGATGGCGAAACGTCGCCCGCACGAGTTGTCCGGCGGCCAGCGCCAACGGGTGGCAATCGCCCGCGCGCTCGCGCTCAACCCGAAACTCGTCGTGCTCGACGAGGCGGTTTCTGCGCTCGACGTCATCGTGCAGGCGCAGATCCTCGAGCTGCTCGCCCGCCTTCAGCAGGAGCTGGGACTCGCGTACCTGTTCATCAGCCACGACCTCGCAGTGGTGCGGATGATCTCGCACGAGGTGCACGTCATGCAGCGCGGACGTATCGTCGAGAGCGGAGCAGCCGAAGACGTGTTCCACAACCCGGCCGAGCAGTACACGCAGCAACTCCTGGCGGCGATCCCCGGTACCCGCCTCAGCGCATAATGGACGAATGATCTCGAGCGAGCTTGCCCGTGCCCTGCGTGATTCCGGTCTGGTGTGGCATCCGCGCGCCCAGGACAACTTCCTGATCGACCAGGTCGAGGTGGACGCCGACGTTTTCACCCTGAGCGACATGACAGTCGAGGCCCACGAGTTCGACACCGGCACGGTGCTCGGGTTCAATGGCACGACCGAGTGGGCGCTCGACTCGGTAGACCTCGGCGACGCGCTGTGGCTGCCCCGCGAAGACCAGTTGCGCGAACTGCTCGGTGCCGCGTTCACGAGCCTCGCCCGCAATGCGGATGGCTACGTCGTCGCGGCGACCGTCGAGGGTGAGCCGCGTAGCTTCGAAGCTCCCGATGCCGCCAATGCATACGCGCGCGCCCTGCTGCCGATCCTGGATGCCCTGCGTGACCTTCCCGAGTCCGCCTGACCAGTCGGTAGTGGAGCCACGCTAGGGGAACCGGCCTAGTGGGGAAAGTCGAGCAGGCGCCGGAAGAGCAGGGCGACCGTGCCGTCTTCGAGCGCCGTGTACCAGGTGCCCTCACTGAACCGCTCACCGCGCACCAGCCGCACGAGCAGGCGGATGGCATCCGTGGGCGACGCGAGATCGGCGAGCTCCGGATGCTGCTCGTAGATACTGCGCTGGTACCAGGCCGGCCAGTCGAACACCACGCTCAGCTGCTGCCTTCCGAGCTCACCCATCGCGCGGCTTGCGAGGGGTCCGTATGTGACGAACGGGAAGGCCATCGAGCCGTCGAGATTGACGTTCCGCCACTCTCCCCAGGGCTCGGCGTTGGACTCCAGATCCGCGACCAGCACTTCGAGCTGTTCCCACGCCTCATCCGACAGCGACGCCAGGTGTGCTTCGAGAAGCGCTTCGGTTTCTGCGTCGGAATCGTGGGTGTCTGCCATCACTGCAGTCTTGCAGATCGGCCGTCTCCGATCAGTCTTCGGCGAGTTCTTTCAGCGCAGCGAGGGATTTCGGCCAGGCATCCTCGAGCATGGCGGCCATCTCGCCGGACGTGTCCTGGTCGACGGTGACCGTGGTCACGCCGTTCTCCTCGCTAAACGAGTAGTTCTCGCGCATCCCGGTAAGGCTGCGAGCGCGTTCACTCTCGGTGTCATCGACGCCATCGACTACCTGTCCGATGTACTCGACCGAGACGAACTCGTCGGTGCGCTTCTCGACGACCCGGCCGATCAGCCCGCTGGGCGCGCCCGTGGCGTCGGGGGCGAGAAAGCGCAGGACACCGTGCATGGTCCAGCTGCCATCGAAGTAGGAGCCTTCCTGAAAGGCGCTCGTCCATTCGCGGTAGCTCGCATCCTCGAGCATCGTCGTCCACACCAGGTGAACCGGGGCATTGATCTGCACTGAAAACTGCACCTTTTCCATGCCCAGTTTTCTAGCTTTCCCGGCTTGGAATTTGCCGCGAGCGCCGCTCAGTCGACGTTGCTGCGGCGCAGTGCCGATCGCGCGCGCTCGGCAACAGCCGAGGCCGTCGGCCTGTTGTCCGGGGTGCGGTCGGTCATCTCGCGGATGAGCGTGGCCCAGTCGTCGGGAACGGAGTCGGGGATCGGCGGGTCGTCGGTGAGGCGCTTGACCGCCGACGGGATCGGCTCTCCCGGAAAGGCGAGTTCGCGGGTGAAGCACTCGAGAAGCACGAGGCCGAGTGCGTAGATGTCGCCGGGCGGTCCGACCGGCAGGTTCAAGGCTTGCTCCGGGCTCAGGTAGGCGGCCGTCCCTGTCGTCTCGCCGCTGGGGGACGGGCTGGAGATGACGTCGGTGGCGATGCCGAAATCGGTCAGGCGCGCACGCGGTCGTGACGTCGTGGTGCCGTAGTCCACGAGCATGATGTTGGACGGCGTGACGTCACGGTGCACGACGCCGCGCTCATGGACGTATTCGAGGGTCTCGGCGATCTCGAAGCCCAGTTCGCCGATGGCGCGAATGGGGAGTTCCTTTTTCGCAATGGTCTTGGCGAGGGTCTTGCCGCGGACCAGTTCCATGACGAGGAATGGACGCGGGTCGTCGGCGGCAGACAGGTCGATGCCGGCGTCGATGATCGAGACGACGCCGTGGTGGCTGAGCCCGGCGAGCATTCGCAGCTCTTCGCGATACCGTTCGACGTCGTCCGCTCCACCGGCGCTGAAGACCTTGATGGCGACATCCCGCCCGAGAACTTCATCGCGGCCCTGGAACACGACCGACATCCCGCCGCGCGCGAGGGCAGTGAGGGGACGGTAGCGATCCAGCAGGAGCGGGGCTTCGAGTGGGGGCTTGGTCATGCTCTCGGGTTTCTCGGGGTGATCGGTCAGCGTTCAGTTCTGCGTGGTGGGGGCTCGGGGCTGACGAACAGTCCGGACGAATTCATCGAGGAGTTCACCATCTGCTCGACCCAGTCGCGGTTGATGCTTGCAGCGCGCAGGCCGCTGTACGAGAAGTGGATGGGCACGCCGTTGTCGACCCAGATCGCGCGCCGGCCGCTTCCGCGCTCCATGGGCAGTGCCCAGGTGATGAAGAAGTTCTCGTGGCGCCTCAGCTTGGTGCTGATGACGATCTGCAGGTGCAGGAGAACGCGGTCGTCGAAGTCGAATTCCTCGCCGTCGTAGTGAAGAAAACCCATCCCGTGACCCCGTTTTAGCTCAAGCAGTCCTGCTCTGATAAGAATAGTGGGCCCAGCCGGGAATCCGTCCCGAATGTACCTGTCTTAGTGCGGGCATGTGCCGGTGCCCGTATTGTGGAGACGTTCAGCCAGTGTCCAAGTTTCGTAGTGGGAGTATCCAGTGATCGTCAATAGGCTCACGGTCGATGGCAAGGATTATTTTCTCCCCGAGCCGGTCGACGAGCTGAAAGGCCAGATTCTCGCGGCTGTTCGTGCCGGTGGCGACTACGTCAACATCCCCCCGATCAATTCCGGTTCGGGCATCGATATCCTCTTCTCGCCGGGCATGCCGATCCTCTGGACGCAGCTCGACATCCGCAGTGAGAATGCCGCTGTCCCGGGTCTCGCTTACGGCGTCGACGACGCTAACGATCTCACCCACGGGGTAGATGAGTTCGAGTAACCGCAGGATCAGTCTGACTGGCCGGCTATCTGTCGTTCCAGTTCGGCTGGCGCGACCGCGGGCCCGATAAGGAATCCCTGGGCGCGATCAAAACCGAGCCCGCGCACCAGGTCGAGTTGCTCGCGGGTCTCGACTCCTTCCGCGACGGTGCGCAGGCCGTGCTTTCGGCCTAGTTCCACGGCCCGGGCCAGCAGGGTCGACGAGGCCGCGGAGCTACTTTGGACGAGGGTCTGGTCGACTTTGATCTCGGTGGTCGGCAGGTCGACGAGTTGCTGCACCGACGAGAATCCGGTGCCGAAATCGTCGATCGAAACCCCCACGCCCATCTCTAACAGAGGCTCGAGAAGCGCCGTGACCGATTCGGCATCGTCGATGTGGCGCGATTCGGTGATTTCCATCGTCAGTGCCCGGGGATGGGCGCCCGAGGTGCGGATGGTGTCGGCGACATAGTGGAAGAAAGCCGGGGTAGTGAGCTGGGCGGCCGAGACGTTCACCGAGATCTCCACGGCGATTCCGTGGTCGAGCCACTCGACGGACTGTCGGCAGCCCTCGTCGATCATCCAGCGACCGATCTCGAGGATCGTGCCGTCTTCTTCGGCGAGGGGAATGAAGATATCCGGGCGGATGAACCCCAGCTGCGGATGCTTCCACCGGCAGAGCGCTTCGGCTGCGACGATGCGACCGGTGACGAGGTCGACCTGTGGCTGGAAGTGCGCGATGAGCTCGCCGCGGGCCGCTGCTCCGGGCAGCGCTCGCCTCACCTCGTCGAGATCAGGTGATTCGGCCGTCATGCCAGCCTCTCCTCTGATGTCGCGCGGCGTGTACCCGGCGTTCGATTAGCCGTTCCTTCATGTGTACCAGCCCTCGGCAAATTGCCTGACCAAAGCTGGCAGGATACCCTCAAAGCAGCGCATGACTGGTGTCGCGCGCGTCCCTACCGTGGCACCTGCCCCCGATCCCGACGAGGAGTGCTCATGACCCTTCTCTCCAGCTCCCACGTCGACGTCATCCGTCGGAACAACGTGACCGTGCTCGGCAACCCCGAGGGGCGCCCCATCGTCTTCGCTCACGGGTTCGGGTGCAGCCAGGCGGCCTGGAGGCGAGTCACTCCGTCGTTCCTCGAGGACTACCGGGTTGTGCTGTTCGACCACGTCGGTGCCGGCGCCTCCGATCTCGCCGCCTACGACGCGGGAAAGTACGACTCCCTTCACGGGTATGCGGATGACCTGCTCGAGATCCTCGATGCCCTCGACCTTCGCGACGCTGTCTACGTCGGCCACTCGGTCAGTTCGATGATCGGCGTTCTCGCGGCGATCCAGGCTCCGGAGCGGTTCGGCTCCCTGATCCTCGTCGGGCCGTCCGCTCGCTACGTGAACGATGGCAGCAACGACTACGTCGGAGGATTCGAGCAGGCAGACATCGACGCACTGCTCGACGCCCTGGATGCGAACTACCTCGGCTGGTCGTCGGTCATGGCTCCTGTCATCATGGGCAACGCCGAGCGTCCGGAACTGGGTGAGGACCTCGCCGAGAGCTTCTGCAGCATCGACCCCGCCATCGCCAGCCAGTTCGCCCGGGTCACCTTCCTGTCCGACAACCGGGACGATCTCGCGCGGGTGAGCACCCCCACCCTTATCCTGCAGAACCGCGACGACGCGATCGCGCCGGAGTCGGTCGGCGAGTTCGTCAGGGACAACATCCCCGGCAGCCAGTACGTGGTCATGAACGCGCGTGGCCACATTCCGAATCTCTCCGAGCCCACGGAGCTGGTGCGCGCGATCTCGGCCTTCCTCACTCCGAGCCCGGCGCGATGACGCCGGGGGACGCTGCCGCGTCGCACCCGCATCCCTGGGAACCGTCACTGCACGATCTCTACGAGAACGCACCGGTCGGCCAGGTCTCGGTCGACTCGCGCGACGTCATCGTGAAAGTCAACGCGACGCTGCTGGGCTGGCTCGGAGCAACCGAACGCGACCTGCTGGGCACGGTGTTCCGTGGCCACCTGACCGCGGGGAGCGTGCTGTTCTACGACACCCGGTTCCAGCCGGTGCTGAGCCTCGGTGGATCGGTGAGCGAGGTGTCGCTCACGATGCGGTCTCCGGGCGGCGCGGAGTTGCCGGTGCTGGTGAACGCGCGTTCCGTCGAAGGAGCGCCCGGTGAGGTGCGCGTTGTCCGCCTGGCGATCTTCGATTCCACGTCACGCCACGGGTATGAGCGAGAACTCCTGCTCGCGCGGCGTGCGGCCGAGACATCCGAAGCGCGCGTGCGGGTCCTGCAGGACGCCTCGATGGCCTTCGGCGCCTGCACCAACGAGACGGACCTGGCCGTCACGCTCATGGAGAGCGCGCGGCGCGCGGTCTCGGGCGCGGCGGCCGGGGTGCTGCTGTGCGACGACAACAAGGTGCTGCAGCCGGTCGACGGCAGCCACCCACTGGCTATGGAATTATCCGGGCTCGTCGGCAGCCCGGTCGCTCGCGCGATCGAGCAGCTCGCGCCGGCCTCCCTCGGAAACGCCCGCGACGCGGGAATCGGGGGCGCGGATACAGCCACGGTGCTGCTCGCGGCCAGGTTCGAGGCAGTCACCGCCGTGCCACTCGTGAGCGAGTCCGAGACGGTCGGCGTGCTCGTCACCTTTTTCGGTCGCGCGCGGTCGGTCGGGCCCGACCTGATCGGACTCGAACAGGCCCTGGCCAGCCAGGCAGTCCAGGTCCTGGCCCGCATCCGGCTGCAGGCCCAGCTGACTCGGATGGCGCTGCATGACGGTCTCACCGGGTTGGCCAACCGCACCAACCTTCTGCACAACCTCGACGCGGCGATCGCCGACGCAAAGCAGAACGGCTCGCCGGTTGCCGTCATGTTCCTCGACCTCGACGGCTTCAAGACGGTCAATGACAAGCTCGGCCACAACGAGGGCGACTCGGTCCTGCGCCACGCGGCCGCGCGGCTTACGGCAGCCGCCCGGCCGGATGACCTGGTCGCGAGGTTCGGCGGCGACGAGTTCGTCATCGTGTTCCGCGACACCGACGAGGCCGGCGCGCGAGCGCTCGCCGCAGACCTGGTCGCCGCGATCGCCGAGCCGATCGCCGACCTCCCCGAGGCCTTCACCATCACGGCAAGTGCGGGCCTGGTCAGCTACGTGCCGTCAGACCTCGTGCTCGGCGAGCAGACGACCGCGAATTCGCTGCTCGCGCTGGCCGATTCAGCCATGTACCGCTCGAAGCAGACGCGCCGCGGAAGCATCACCGTCGTTCACGCCTGACCGGTCAGCTCGCGAAGGACTGCGTTCCGATAACGCCGAGCAGGCGGATCTTCTCCGCCGATTCCGAGCCCGGGGTCGCCGTGAGCACGAGTAGCGTCTGCGACTGGTCCTCGGTGAACAGCGCCTGGCACTGGACGTCGATGCGCCCGAGCTCGGGATGGACGAGTGTTTTGGCGTCGTCGAATCTCTGCATCACCTCGTGCCGCTGCCAGGCATCCGCGAATTCCGGGCTCTCGGCGAGCAGGGTATCGACGATCTCGCGGGCGCGAGTGTCCTCGCCGCTCATGCTGAGGGCGGCGCGGAGACCCGCCGCCTGAAGCTGGGTCTGGTGATCGTGGTGCTCGGGCGGGTAGACCGCGCGGGAGGCCGGGTCGGTGAACCAGCGGTAGAACGCGCTGCGGGCGAGACCCTCGAAGCGCCGCTCGTCCCCGAGCAGTGCGATCGCCAGACGGTTCTGGGCGAGAGTCTCGGTCAGGTCGCTGAGCACGAGTGCGGGGGTGTCGTCGAGCCGGTCGAGCACACGCATGAGCGCAGGCGCGACGTGGCCGGACCGGCGGATGCGGCGGGGCGGGTTGTGCCCGGTGAGGCGATAGAGGTGGTCGCGTTCGTCGAGGGTGAGCCGGAGTCCGCGCGCGAGGGCGATGACCATCTGCTCTGACGGATGCGGTCCGCGCTGCTGTTCGAGCCGGGTGTAGTAGTCGGTCGACATGCCCGTGAGGCCGGCTACTTCTTCGCGGCGCAGGCCCGCGGTGCGTCGCCGGGGCCAGGCATCCAGCCCGACGTCGCTCGGACGCAGCGCCTCACGTCGGTGGCGCAGGAATTCGGCAAGCTCGGGGCGGTCCATGCCTTCATCATGACAGGCGCGCCCGGTGGCAAACAGGGATGCGCAATCCCCCGATAAGCGCGCTCTGGTTGGATTCGTGCGGCGGTCGCAGACTCGGATCACCAGGGCAATCCACCAGCCCTCCCAGTCCCCAGGAGACACAAACCGTGAAGATTTCCGGAAACACCATTTTCATCCCCGGCGGCACCTCAGGCATCGGCCTCGGCCTCGCCTTGCGCTTCCAGGCTGCGGGCAACACGGTGATCATCGCCGGCCGCCGCACCGAACTGCTCGCGTCGATCGCCCAGGATCACCCCGGCATCCAGACGATCGAGCTCGACACGACCGACGCGGATGCCGTGGCAACCGTCTCGAAAGAGGTGCAGCAGCGCTGGCCCGAGACGAACGTGCTGCTGGCGATGGCCGGCATCATGCTTCCGGAAGACGTGCACACCGATGCGTTCCTCGCCACCGCCGAAGCGACGGTCACGACGAACCTGCTCGGCCCGATCCGCCTGATCGCCGCCTTCACCGAGTTCCTTGCGACCCGACCCGCCGCGACGATCATCACCGTCTCGTCCGGGCTCGCCTCCGTGCCGCTGCCGGTCACGCCTACCTACAGCGCCACGAAGTCCGCCATCCACGCGTTCAGCGAGGCCATCCGGGTTCAGCTGGCCGACACGTCGGTGCAGGTCATCGAGCTCGTCCCGCCGGCAGTGCAGACCACGCTGATGGGACAGACGAACGAGCCGTCGGCGATGCCGCTCGAGGAGTTCCTCTCGGAGTCGATGAGCTTGTTCGAGAGCCAGCCGGATGCCCGCGAGATCCTCGTCGAGCGGGTCAAGTTCTTGCGCAACGCCGAGATCGAGGGCCGCTACGAGCAGGTTCTCGAAATGCTCAGCAACCGCAGCCACTGACCTCCCGTCGCAACTCGTGCTCGCAACTCAGGCAGGGTCCGCTCGCGCGGATTCCTGCCTGGGTTGCGAGTGCAGCGGAGTGCAGGGGCGGCAGAGGGTGTCTCGCTTCGCGCGCCCCACGTCTGTAGGCTTACCTGAGCTTTTCTGCCGCGGCGACCACCACGCGCCCCCGGGATGACGGAAAAGTCTGATGACCAGACCGCGTTTTCCGAAGGAGCAGTAATGTCCGATCCCACCCAGCCGACTGATCCCGCCCAGCCGACTGATCCCACCCAGCCGACTGATCCCACCCAGCCGACTGATCCGGCCCAGCCCACGCCACCGGCCCAGCCGGCCGCATCCGCGGCACCCGGCGACGCCACGCAGCCGCCCGCGCCCGCCGACCCGGCGCAGTCCTACCCGGCACCCCAGCCCGGTGAGCAGCTCGGCCAGCAGCCCTACCAGCAGCTGCCGCCGGTCGGCCCGCAGGGTGCAGCCCCGGTGAAGAAGAGCACCGGCAAGCGGATCCTGGCTGCGGTCATTGCCATCGTCGTCGCCATTGTCGTATTCGCCGGCGTGCGGATCGGCCTCGCCGCGCTGAACGACGACACGTCGCCGGCTGCGATCGCGAAGACCGTCGAGCAGCTCAAGGAGCAGACCGACCTGCCGCTGCAGGTCGACGAGGTCACCACCCTCGACGACATCAAGGCCGAAGACGACGCTGTGCACTACTACTACACGATCGCCGGAGCGGACACGACCGGCCTGACCGAGGACGCGCTCGAGGCAGCTGTGCTCCCGGGCCTGTGCGCGCAGAAAGAGACCAAGGCCCTGCTCGACCGGGACGTGCGGATGAAGTACTCCTACGTCGTCGCCGAAACCGGCGACGAGTTCGACCTGGACTTCGGCAAGAGCGACTGCTAGCACCCACGCTCTACTGGAACTGCCCTCGCGCTTGTCGCGGGGGCAGTTCTGGTTTGTGGGCACGCTGCCAGCACGCGGGCGGGCGTGCTCCGCAACAGCCCCCACGGGGTGGCTGAGGCGTGCCGGGAAGCGAAGTGAAGGGTGGGCCCCGTCGGACTCGAACCGACGACCCGCGGATTAAAAGTCCGATGCTCTACCAACTGAGCTAGAGGCCCTCGGTAATAAATGTACCGTGTAGTGGTGACCGATGAGTTCCATAAGCCCACCCAGTACTCCGGAGACAAGTTCGACACCTACGAAGGTGGCGAAGATCCGGCGCAAATCTTGCGCGCCGCGCGCGACACGGCGCACGCGCTCGTCGACCGAGCACGCGAGAGCGACGACCCTTCGGTGATCAAGCGACTCGTCGCGTACACCGACGAGCACGGGATCGACGCGATCGCCGAACTGTGGGCGCGGTCGAGCGCGACGAGCCTTCCGGGCGCACTGTGGCGGATCTATCTGCTTCGCGTGCTCATCCGCCAGGATCCGGATGGCCTGAGCTACCTCTTCCAGCGCGGCACCGAGGTGTTGACGACCATTGACGCGATCGTGGCCGGAGCACCGATGCCCACCGGCCCCGACGAGATCACCGAACTCGCCGACCAGATCCTGCGCGGCCTGTTCCGTGGCGATTTCGGCACCGCACTCGATCGAGCCGCCGCGTTCTGCCGGGTGACGTCCGCTGGCAGCACGAGTGTGGCGGATGACGCCGACAACACGGCTCCGGAGCGAGCCACCGAACTCACCGCCCGCGCCCTTCGCCTCACCATCACCGCAGACGAACTCACGTCGTGCGCGCGTCTCTACCGCCAGGGCAACCTCGACTGAGCCCACCGGGCGGCTACGAGCGAATGTCCAGCTGGCAGCAGCATCCGGTGAGCCTTGCTAAAATAGATAACGCCGGACCGTGGTAACCCCGGGCTCCACTAATAGCCGCTTCGAGCGGCCTTGCGCCGAGAGGCGTTCTGCGGTCCGGCACCTTTTTGCCCGGTGATCGGGGATTTTTCGAAGCGGTCCGGTTCTTCTACCACTGTCGGTGCGGAAGTTTACTGAGAAACCAAACCTTTTAGGCACCAGTGCCGAATCACTGACATGCTTAAGCTCGTGAATCGCGAGACTGATAGCCGCCGAGATTATGAACCCGATGCGCCGGCAACCCAAGATGAACTTCTTGGGCTCGTAGCACTGGGCGACCAGGCGGCGTTCGGTCGACTGTACGACCAGATTGCACCCCGAGTGCTCGGTCTCATCACCCGACTGTTGCGCGACCGCGCCCAGTCGGAAGAGGTCACACAAGAGGTCTTCCTGGAGATCTGGCAGTCTGCGACGCGCTACGACCCGAAAAAGGGTGGTGCCTCGAGCTGGATCATGACGATGGCGCATCGACGTGCCGTCGATCGCGTGCGGGCTTCACAGGCCTCCCGCGATCGCGACACCAAGATCGGCATCCGGGATTACAACCCCGACTATGACAATGTTTCAGAAACCGTGCAGGTCCGCATAGAACACGAAAGGGTGGAGAAGGCGATGCTCAGACTTACTGAACTACAGCGCCAGGCAGTCATCCTGGCGTACTACGGCGGATACAGCCATAGCGAAGTCTCCGAGATGCTCAGCGTGCCCATCGGCACGGTGAAGACCCGGTTGCGTGACGGAATGATCCGACTGCGAGATGAGCTGGGAGTTGCATCATGACCAATGAGAAGAACAACGACCTCGTGAACCTTTCCGGAGCGTACGCGCTCAACGCCCTTGACCCGGCCGAGAAGGAGGCCTTCGAAGCCTTCATCGCCGAGTCTCCCGAAACCCGTTATGAGGTGACCGAGTTGCTCGACACTGCTGTCGTCCTCGGCCTCGCCGTGGACCCTATCCAGCCCTCGGCTGACCTCCGGGCCAGCATCATGGACAAGATCGCCCTCACTCCCCAGCTGGCACCGCTCTCGCAGGCCGCACCTGCCGCGCTGCCGACGGTCAGCGACACCGAGGTGGCTCCGGCTGCCGATCCGGCTGTGGTGACCGCTGCGAGCTTCGACAGCCCCTCCGCTTCCGAGCGCAAGGCCAGCGCACGCTGGTTCACCCGCCCGGCAGCTGTACTCGCCTCGATGGCAGCTGCAGTCGCCCTTATCGCCGGGGGCGTGCTCGTCTCGAATACCGTAATGGATGGCCAGGCCAACCAGGCGCAGGCAGACAAGCTCGCACTGATCATGGCTGCCCCCGACAAGCAGCAGGTCACTGCGGATGTCGCCGGCGGCGGATCCGCGACTGTCGCCTGGTCGAACGCCAACGCCAGTTCCGTGGTCATGGTCGACGGTGTAGCCGTACTGCCCTCCGACAAGGTCTACGAACTCTGGTACATCGACGAGAACGGTGCACGCCCGGCCGGTACTTTCTCGGTGGAGTCCGACTCCGAAGACGCCTGGCGCGTACTCGACGGCACGATGAACGATGGCGACACCATCGGTGTCACGGTCGAACCCGCCGGCGGATCCGAAACGCCGACCACCGACCCGATACTCGCGGTCACCACCGCTTAGCCACGTATCGAGAAACCGCCCTGGTTCACCAGGGCGGTTTGTCGTTAACGCAGAAGCGGGGTTTGTTATCCGCGCGGGTGGTTGAACGCCCGCGCTGATAACAAACCCCGCATCCGGAGAAGCCCCGGGGTTATCCGAATTTGCCGGAGACGTAGTCTTCGGTCGCCTGCACGCTGGGCTTCGAGAAGATCGTGTTGGTGTCGTCGTACTCGATGAGTTTCCCCGGCTTGCCTGTGCCCGCGATGTTGAAGAACGCGGTGCGGTCGGAGACGCGTGATGCCTGCTGCATGTTGTGCGTGACGATGACGATCGTGTACTCCTGCTTGAGCTCCTCGATGAGGTCCTCGATGGCAAGGGTGGAGATCGGGTCGAGGGCCGAGCACGGCTCGTCCATCAGGATGACCTCGGGCGAGACGGCGATCGCGCGAGCGATGCAGAGGCGCTGCTGCTGCCCACCGGAGAGGCCCGATCCGGGCTTGTCCAGGCGATCCTTGACCTCGTTCCAGAGGTTGGCGCCCTGCAGCGACTTCTCGACGAGGTCGTCGCCCTCGGTCTTGCCCATGCGGCGGTTGTTGAGCTTGACGCCGGCGAGCACATTGTCACGGATCGACATCGTGGGGAACGGGTTCGGGCGCTGGAAGACCATGCCCACCTGGCGGCGGACCAGCACGGGGTCGACGCCGGGGCCGTAGAGGTTGTTGCCGTCGATCAGCACTTCACCCTCGACGTAGGCGCCGGGGATGACTTCGTGCATGCGGTTGAGCGTGCGGAGGAAGGTCGACTTGCCACATCCACTCGGGCCGATGAAGGCGGTGACGGTGCGGGGCTCGATCTTCAGGGAGACGCCCTCGACGGCCTTGAACTTGCTGTAGTAGACGTTGAGGTCGTTTACTTCGATGCGCTTGGACACGGGTTTCCTTTTTCTGTCCTTGCCGCTTAGCGGCCGAGCTTGGGGGAGAAGATCTTGGCGATGAGGCGCGCAATGAGGTTGAGCAGCATGACGATGATGATGAGAGTCAGTGCGGCAGCCCAGGCGCGGTCGATGTACGGCTGCGGGATAGCCCCGGGGTTCTGGAACTGGGTGTACAGGAACACCGGCAGCGACATCATCCGCTCATCGAACAGGTTCAGGTTCAGGCTTGCGGTGAAGCCGGCGATGATGAGCAGCGGCGCGGTCTCACCGATGACGCGCGAGATGGCGAGGGTCACACCGGTCGTGATCCCGGCAATCGAGGTGGGGATGACGATCTTGACGATCGTGAGCCATTTCGGAACACCGAGGGCGTACGACGCCTCGCGCAGTTCGTTCGGCACGAGCTTCAGCATTTCTTCGCTCGAGCGCACCACGACCGGGATCATGAGCAACGAGAGCGCTATCGCACCGCCGAAACCCATCCGGATTCCTTCGTTGCCCGTGATGAGTGCGAAGAAGGCGAAGGCGAAGAGGCCGGCGACGATCGAGGGGATGCCGGTCATGACGTCGACGAGGAAGGTGATGGTGCGGGCAAGGGGCCCGCGACCGTACTCGACCAGGTAGATGGCGGTGAGCAGCCCGATCGGCACCGAGATCAGGGTCGCCATTCCGGTGATGAGCAGCGTGCCGTAGATGGCGTGCACGGCTCCACCGCCCTCACCGACGACGTTGCGCATCGAGTTGGAGAAGAACGTGACGTCGAAGCGGTGCAGGCCGTTGATGAGGACTGTCGAGAGCAGGGAGACGAGCGGCAGCAGGGCGATGATGAACGCGGTGGTGACGAGGGACGTCGCCAGCCGGTTCTTCGCCTGGCGGATGCCCTCCACCAGGTACGCGAGCACGAACAGCAGCACGTCGAACAGGATCGTGCCGAGGAAGATCGCCACGGGGACATTGAGCTCCGTGTCGCTGGACGCCGCGACGATGCCGAAGATGACGAGCATGACGACCCAGCTCACGCCGAGCAGCGCCCACGGGCCCCACTTCGGAAGGCGGCCGGTAGTGAGCGAGTTGGTGATCCCGCTGGTCTTCTCGACGGCGGTTGCAGTGGCGGTCATCAGTTCGCTCCAGAGAAAGCCTTGCGGCTGTTGATGACGGCCCGCGCGATCGAGTTGATCACGAGGGTGATGATGAACAGGATGAGGCCGGTCGCGATGAGCGCGTTCACCGCGACCCCGTGGGCTTCAGGGAAGTTCAGCGCGATGTTTCCCGCGATGGTCGAGGGGTTGTCCGAGCTCGTGAGTACGAAGTTGATGACGAGTGCCGGGGAGAGCACCATGGCCACGACCATCGTCTCGCCGAGGGCGCGACCGAGGCCGAGCATTGCGGCCGAGATGATTCCGGGGCGTCCGAACGGCAGCACGGCTATCTGGATCATCTCCCAGCGGGTGGCGCCGAGCGCCAGGGCTGCTTCTTCGTGCAGCACCGGGGTTTGCAGGAAGACCTCTCGGCTGACCGCGGTGATGATCGGGATGATCATGACGGCGAGCACGATAGCCACGGTGAGGATCGTCTTACCGGTTCCCGATGCCTGCCCGGAGAAGAACGGGAGCCAGCCGAGGTTGTCGACCAGCCACTGGTAGAGCGGCGTGATGCCGGGAGCGAGGATCTTGATGCCCCACAGGCCGAAGACGACCGACGGCACGGCGGCGAGCAGGTCGATGATGTAGCCGAGCCCCTGGGCGATGCGACGCGGTGCGTAGTGCGAGATGAACAGCGCGATGCCGAGGGAGATCGGAAGGGCCATGAGCAGCGCGAGGAAGGCTGCCCAGACGGTTCCGAAGGCGAGGGGAGCAACGAACTCCCAGAAGCTCGACGGCGAACCCTTGAGGTCGGCCGGGTCGGCGGTGAGGGCCGGGATGCTCTGCACGATGAGGAAGATCGCGACAGCGGCGAGGGCCGCCAGGATGATGGAGCCGGCGGTGACCGTGCTGCCGGAGAAGATGATGTCACCAAGCCGACGCGTGGTCTTCGGCGACGTTCTAGCTGTCGTCATTCCTGTTCCTGGAACCCGTCTGCTTGGGGGAGTGGGGGAAGTCATGCGGTTGTGCTTCGGCAGAGACCTGCCGACCTAAGTCTGTCGGGCTGCGGTACACCGTGCAACGCACGACGACCGCAGCCCGACGACTAAGGGGTGTTACTTGATGGTTGCAACCGCGGTGGCTACCTTGGCCGAGAGGTCGGCCGAGAGGGGCGCAGCACCGGCAGCGTCAGCTGCAGCGGCCTGGCCGTCTTCGCTGGTGATGTACTCGATGTACGGCTTCGCGATTGCTGCGACGTCGGCGTCTTCGTACTCGCCACAGGCGATGATGTAGCTCACGAGAACGAGCGGGTAGTGCGTCGGGTCGGTCGTCGTGCGGTCCAGGGCGATGGCGAGGTCAGTCGCGTCGCGTCCCTCTACTGCCGGCGAGCCCTCGACGACTGCGGCTGCAGCCTCGGGGGTGTAGGCGACGAACTCGTCGCCGACCTTGATCTTTGCAACACCGAGGTCGCCGGCCTGCGAGGCGTCGGCGTAACCGATGGTGTTGGTGCCGTCGGTGACCGCGGCGACTACGCCAGCGGTCTTTGCGGCAGCTTCACCCTTGTAGGGGAAGGTGTCAGCGGCTTCGGCGTCCCAGATGTCGGGCGAGGTCTTGCCGAGGTAGTCGGCGAAGTTCTTCGTGGTTCCCGAGTCGTCCGAGCGGTGAACGGCGGTGATGGTCGCATCCGGAAGCGTGGCGTCCGGGTTCAGCGCGACGATCGCGTCGTCGTTCCACTTGGTGATGTCGCCCTTGAAGATGCTGGCGAGCGTTGCGGAGTCGAGGTTGAGCTCGGTGACGCCCTCGACGTTGAAGATGACCGCGATCGGCGAGATGTAGTTCGGGACCTCGATGTAGTTGCTGGTCGGAACGCAACCGGCGAAGCCGCCGGCGATCTCCTCATCGCTGAGCGACGAGTCGGTTCCGGCGAATGCAACGCCACCGGCGATGAACTGCTCACGACCGGCACCCGAACCCGAGGGGTCGTAGTTGACGGTGACGTCGGGGTTCTCGATCTGGAAGGCGGCCTGCCAGGCTTCCTGGGCCGAGCCCTGCGAGGATGCGCCGGCGCCGGAGATGATTCCGGAAAGAGTGCTGCCACCCTCTTCTGGGGTGGTGGTTCCCTCGTTTGCTGCACACGAGGACAGGAGGATGGTTCCTGCGACGGCAATGGCAGCAACGCTACCAAGACGCTTGAAGTTCACAGTTTTCCCTTCGGGGAGTTCATATTCGTTGCAGGCCGGTGCTGACCCGCGCCATCGAGACTAAATTTTGCGGTTAACAACGCTTCTCGGGGATGGTAAACGGAAGGTGAACCGAAGGTTAACTATCCGGTGGTCGCCGGGGAATGTGTCTCGATTGCCACTATTAAGGGTCGAGGGTTGCTCGTAGAGATGTGGATCACGGCATATTCGCCCGTCCCAAGGGCCGAAGCGCGTCGCAGTTCGGCGGAGGGGAGCATGCCGGTCTGCCGCCCGATTTCCGCGAGGATCTCGGGGAGAACCGGTCCGTGGCTGCACAGCACCGCCGTGCGCTTCTTCGCGAGGCGCTTCGAGACGACGTGGGCGACATCCGCCTCGCCGTTCTCGTAGGCGTCCTGGCTGATGGCGTCAGTGGCGCGCACCGGCAGCGCAAGGTAGTTCGCGAGCGGAGCAACGGTCGACTGGCACCGAACAGCTGTGCTCGAAATGAGCTTGGACGGCGCGAACGCGGCGATGGCGGGCGCCACGCTGCTCGCCTGGTCCTGGCCGCGCTGCATGAGCGGACGAGTGGAGTCCGGGCCGTCCCAGGCATCGGGCGCGACGGTCTTGCCGTGGCGGAGGGCGATGATGGCGAAGGTGCGGGCGTTTCCGGCATCGAAGCGTGCCCCGAAGGCATCGACGAGATCGACGTCGTGCTTGTAGGTCAGCTTCTTTCGGGCTTTTTCGAGTGGTACCCACTCCAGGGCGGCGATCTCGTTGTTCGGCGTGAACGTCGCGAGCTCGAGAACGTGCTCGTCGACCTCGGCCGACCAGTAGTGCACGATCTTCTCACGGCCATTCGGCAGGCGGTACTCCACAACGTCGAGCTTCGCGCCGAGCGTGACCTTCAGGCCGGTCTCTTCGAGAATCTCGCGCTGGGCGGTCTGCGGCAGCGTCTCACCCGGATCGAGCTTGCCCTTCGGCAGGGAGACGTCCGCGCGGTCACCGCGGTGCACGAGAAGAATGCGCGGCTTGCCATCGACGAGTCGCCAGCACACCGCTCCGGCGGCGAGGACCGGACCGGTCGCAGCCGTCACCGGGACGAACGCTTTCGCTGCGAGATCCGCTTCATCAGAATGTCTTGCACGTCACCGAGCGTATCGCCGTTCGCGTCGGTGTTGTGGCGGGTCCAGGTGCCCGCTTCGTCGAGCCACCACGACGACGAGCTGTCAGACAGCGACAGCTCGAACATCTCGTCGATCTCGCGCAGGTGGTCGGGGTCGACCAGGCGCACGAGCGCTTCGACGCGTCGGTCGAGGTTGCGATGCATCATGTCGGCGCTGCCGATGAATACCTGGGGGTCGTCGTTGTTCACGAAGGCGAACACCCGACTGTGCTCGAGGTAGCGACCGAGAACGGAACGCACCCGGATGTTCTCGCTCAATCCGGGCTGGCCCGGCTTGATCGCGCAGATGCCGCGAACGACGAGGTCGACCGGTACGCCGGCGTTGCTCGCCCGGTAGAGCGCGTCGATGATGGCTTCGTCGACTATCGAGTTCAGCTTGATCCGGATGCCGCTCGGCAGGCCGGCCTTGGCGTTCGCCGTCTCGGTGGCGATGCGCTTGAGCAGCCCCTTGCGCAGGTGGAGCGGGGCGACGAGCAGGCGCTTGAACTTCTTCTCGATCGCGTATCCGGAGAGCTCGTTGAACAGGCGGGTGAGGTCTTTTCCGACCTGGTCGTCTTTCGTGAGCAGGCCGAGGTCTTCGTAGATGCGGCTCGTCTTCGGGTTGTAGTTTCCGGTTCCGATGTGGCTGTAGTGCTTGAGGACGCCCTGCTCCTGGCGCACGACGAGTGCGAGCTTGCAGTGCGTCTTGAGCCCGACCAGGCCGTAGACGACATGGACGCCGGCCTTTTCGAGCTTGCGGGCCCAGCTGATGTTCGCGGTTTCGTCGAAACGCGCTTTGATCTCGACGAGGGCGAGCACGGCCTTGCCGGCTTCGGCCGCGGCGATGAGCGCCTCGACGATGGGGCTGTCACCGCTGGTGCGGTACAGGGTCTGCTTGATGGCGAGCACGTTCGGGTCGGCCGCGGCCTGCTCGAGGAAGGTCTGCACGCTCGTCGAGAACGATTCGTAGGGGTGGTGCAGCAGCACGTCGCCGCGTGAGATGGACTTGAAGATGTCCGGGGTCGCGTTCGGTTCGCTCGGGAGCAGGCTCACGCTCGTCTTCGGCACGTGCTTGGCGTACTTGAGGCCGGGGCGCTCGATCCGCATGAGCTGGAACAGGCCGCCCATGTCGAGCGGGGCGGGAAGCCGGTAGACCTCTTCCTCGGTGATGTCGAGTTCGCGCACGAGCAGGTCGAGGGTGACCGGGTCCATGTCGTCGGTGATCTCGAGACGGATCGGCGGGCCGAACCGGCGGTTGAGGATCTGCTTCTCGAGAGCCTGGATGAGGTTCTCCGACTCGTCCTCGTCGATCTCGACGTCTTCGTTGCGCGTGACACGGAACTCGTGGTGCTCGAGGATCTCCATGCCCGGGAAGAGGTCTTCGAGGTGATTGGAGATGAGGTCTTCGATCGGGATGAAGCGCAGGCGACCCGACTTGTCATCCGGAAGCTGCACAAAACGCGGAAGCACCGTCGGCACCTTGAGGCGTGCGAACTCGACTTTCTCGGTCTTCGGGTTACGCACGCGCACCGAGAGGTTGAGCGAGAGCCCCGAGATGTAGGGGAAGGGGTGAGCCGGATCGACGGCGAGCGGCATGAGAACGGGGAAGATGCGGTTCTGGAAGATCTCGCCGACGCGCTCGCGGTCGATCGGGCCGAGGTCGGTCCAGGTCTCGATGTGGATACCGGCCTCGTCGAGGGCGGGCTTGACCAGGTCGCGGAAGGCCGCGGAGTGGCGGTCCTGCAGTTCGTGCGCTTTCGCGCGCACGTCGTTCAGCACATCGGAGGGTGCGCGGCCGACATTGGTCGGAACGGCGAGCCCGGTTTCGATGCGGCGCTTGAGGCCGGCGACGCGGACCATGAAGAACTCGTCGAGGTTGCTCGCGAAGATCGCCAGGAAGTTCGCGCGTTCGAGCAGCGGGATCTTCGGATCCTCGGCGAGCTCGAGCACGCGCTGGTTGAAGGCGAGCCAGCTCAGTTCGCGGTCGAGGTACCGATCGAGCGGAAGGGTGCCGTCGTCGATGCTCGACGACTCATCGATGTCGTACTCGTCGAGGGAGTCGGTGACATCCACTCCGCCGTCGGCAATGCCGTTATCGCTGTCCATTGGAACATCTTTCCACCCCCGGTGCCCCGGACGGTTAACGCACGGTGAATCGACACCGTTCGGGACGCCCTAGCCGAACCGGCGAAGCGAGTACTGGATATCGATCGAGTAGTCGGTAAAGCCGAACGAGCGGTAGAGCCGAACCGCAGCATCGTTGTCAGACTCGACGTAGAGCGACGCGGTGCGGATGCCGCGTGCTGCCAGGTGCCCGAGCCCGGCTGCGACGAGGCGGCGGCCGAGCCCCGCACCCTGCCGGTCGGGGTCGACGCCGACTACATAGAACTCACCGACGCTGTCCTCGATCTTCAGCCAGCAATAGCCGATCATCGCGCCGTTCTCCCGCAGTACGAGGAAGTCGGCGTCGCTGTACCAGGGCTCCCGCCGCAGTTCGTCGAGGTCGGCCTGGCTGACGCTGCCCTGCTCCGGGTGCGCCGCGAAGGCGCGGGCGTTGAGTGCGAGCCATTCGGCGTCGTCGGTGCCGGGGACGAAGGCGGAGAGCGGAGCCTGCCCGGGGGCCGGCTCCACGACGTCTGCGCGCAACTGCAACAGCCGGCGCACCGAGTCGAACCCGAAGCGCGCAGCGAGTGCGCGGGCCGCCGGGTGATCGCCGTGGGCCCAGATGAGCAGGCTGCGGGGTGATGCCTCGACCAGCGCCTCGACCAGCGCTGTGCCGTGTCCGTGGCCACGAGCATCCGGTGCGACGACGAACTCCGCCTCCGCGCCCGCGCCGGTCGTCGCCAGGAGGGCCACGCCGAAATCGCCGAGCGCGAGGATTTCGCGCTCGCCGCGGCGGGCATCGACCAGGGCCTGGTCGGAGAACGGCGGTTGGCCGTCGGCTTCCCGAGCACGGGCGATCAGCTCATCGAGCCAGTCGGGGAGGGAATCAGGACGAGAGGGCGGCGGGGAAGCGCTCATTGTCGTCTTCGTAGACGTTGAAGCGGTAGCCGACGTTGCGCACAGTGCCGATGAGCGACTCGAGGTCGCCGAGCTTGGCACGCAGGCGCCTCACGTGGACGTCGACGGTGCGGGTTCCGCCGAAGTAGTCGTAGCCCCACACTTCGCTGAGCAGCTGCTCGCGGGTGAACACGCGCGAGGGGTGAGTTGCCAGGAACCGCAGCAGCTCGAATTCCTTGAAGGTGAGGTCGAGCGGACGGCCGTGGACCTTCGCCGAATAGCTGGCCTCGTCGATGACAACACCAGAGGCCTGGATTTTCGAGCTGGACTGCTGTTGGGCGTGTCGTCCGAGCGCGAGCCGCACCCGGGCATCCGCCTCGGCTGGTCCCGCACCCTCGAGGATGACGTCGTCGATACCCCAGTCGGCGCTGACGGCGGTCAGGCCACCCTCGGTGAGGATGAGCAGAATCGGAACGGTGACGCCGGTCGTGTTCAGGATCTTGCAGAGCGACTTGGCGCTGGCGAGATCGTGGCGCGCATCGACAAGGATCAGGTCGCAACTGGGCGCAGTAATGAGCGAGGCAGGTTCCGCGGGAATCTGCCTCGTCTTATGGCTAAGTAGCCCCAGTGCGGGTAAGACATCACTGTCGACCGCAGAGGTCAGGATCAACAGCTGCGCCACATGTCCTCCAAAGTGCCTACGCACAGTCTATAAGCGCCTTAAGATCGAAGTGTGACCTGGCAGCGAGCAAGCATCCTTCCCGTGTGGTTCCTCGCGCTCGTCGGCGCCGTCGTGATCGGAGCGGTGACGCCTCCGACGGAGTACCTCACCTGGCTGCCGATCCTTCTCGCCGGCCTCGTCATCCTGACCTTCTTCATCCAGCTGGGAATCCAGCGCAAAGAGGGATTCGTCTTTCGCGCGATGACCAGCATCACCGGTGCCGTGATCGTGCTCGCCGCTGCCACGGCGATTCTCGTGGCTATCGCTTAGGGTTGAGTCATGTACCTAGGCCTTGAGTTGTTCTACATCGGACTCCTTGTTCTCGCATCGCTGGCGATCGGGTCCATTGCGGTCGTCGTCGTGTACAACCTCTTCCGCGGCCAGCGCTGAATCCGGCGCTGCGAATCCTGTCCCGGGTGAAGTCATGATCGAGATCGACGCGAGTCTTCCGTCTGAGATCCAGCCCCTGTCCTGGTTGCTCGGCGTCTGGGAAGGCACCGGGGTCGTGCACTACGACAACGGTGGCGAGACCCTGCACCACGAGTTCGGCCAGCGCGTGAGTTTCAGCCACGATGGCCTCCCGTACCTCAACTACTCGTCGTTCACCTGGTCGCTCGATGACTCGGTCACGCCATTCGCATCGGAGTCCGGATACTGGCGGCTGAGTCGCCCGATCGAAGAAGCCGAGCCCGGGCCGGGCCTGCTTCCCGGCATCGGGGAGCGCCCCGCGCTGTCGGTCGACGGCGTCGAAGCACTGCGCAACGGCGACGGTGCGTTCGACCTCGAAGTCTCGATCGCCCACCCCGACGGCATCTTCGAGCTCTACCTCGGCGCCGTGAAGGGCCCACGCATCGATCTCGCGACCGATGCCGTCGTTCGCACGGCGAACGCCAAGGCCTACGCCGCTGCCACCCGCCTCTACGGTCTCGTCGACTCCAAGCTCCTCTGGGCCTGGGACATCGCCGCACTCGGCAACGGGCTGCGCACCCACGCGTCTGGAACCCTCGATCGTGTCGACTGACTCCCCGTTCTCGTCCCTGCCGCTCGCCGTGGGCACGCCACCACTGCACTACGGCAACCCGCTCGGTGAGCAGCGATCGCTGGCCGCCGGCGTCGCGATCGTCGACCTCTCCGATCGCGGAATCCTGTCGCTCACCGGCCCCGACCGGCTCAGCTGGCTCGACTCGATCACGTCACAGGCACTCACGAAGCTCGAGCCGGGCGAGTCGACCGAGACCCTGCAACTCGACCCGACCGGGCGAATCGAGTACGCCATCCGCCTCGTCGACGATGGCGTGACGACCTGGCTGCTCGTCGACGGCGAAGAGACCGCGCCGCTGCTCGCCTGGTTGCAGCGGATGAAGTTCATGCGTGCCGTCGAGATCGAAGACCGGTCTGACGAATTCGCGACCCTCGGGACGTTCGGTGCGCCCGCACTCGATGCCGCAGCGCCGAACGGTGTGCCGCTGGTCTGGAACGACCCGTGGGCATCGATCTCGCGCGGCGGCCACCAGTACTCGACGACCGAGCACCACCCGGCGAGCGACTGGACCTACCGCGAGGTCGTCATCGAGCGTTCGGCCCTCGCGGCCGCCGCCACCCTTCCCGCAGCCGGCCAGCTCGCCCTCGAGGCGCTGCGGATCGCTGCCTGGCGTCCGCGCTTCGCCACCGAGGTCGACGAGCGTTCGATCCCGCACGAGCTCGACTGGCTGCGTTCCGCGGTGCACCTGAACAAGGGCTGCTACCGCGGGCAGGAGACCGTCGCGAAGGTTCACAACCTCGGCCATCCGCCCCGCCGGCTGGTCATGCTCCACCTGGACGGATCGGATGGCGTGCTGCCCGCAGCCGGATCCGACGTGCTCCTCGCTGACGCCGTCGTCGGCCGCATCACCGCTTCGGCGCTGCACTACGAGCTCGGGCCGATAGCCCTCGCGGTCGTGAAGCGCACCGCAGACCAGGCCGCAGGGCTCGTGGTTGTCGCCGACGACATCCGAATTTCTGCCGCACAGGAGATCATCGTGCCGAGCGACGCCGGTGCCGAGGCCAACGTGCCCCGGCTGCCGCGCCTCGGTGCCGTCACGCGGTAACGGGAAGCGTCGTGGGGCTGCTCGCCCGGATCGACCCCAGATCGTCGTGGTCGCGCGCCATCGAGTCGCTGTCGCCCGCACTGCAGATAGTCGCCGCAGCCACCGCCGCGTACGCGATCTGCCACTACCTGCTCGGCCACACGATCCCGTTGCTGGCGGTGACCGTCACGATCTCGAGCCTGGGCTTCGTACGCGACGCCCGTCCGCTGCGCGTGCTGGAGTCGGCGGTCGGCATCGTGATCGGTATCGCGGTGAGTGAGGCGCTGCTGCTTGTCGTCGGCCACGGGCTCTGGCAGATAGCTCTCGTGTTGTTCGTGACGCTGATCGCGGCCCGGCTCATCTCGCCGAGCAACGCATTCGCACTCGCCGCCGGTGTGCAGTCGATGCTCGTGATGCTGCTTCCACTGCCCGAGGGCGGGCCGTTCCAGCGGAGCATCGATGGCGTGATCGGGGGAGCGGTCGCGCTGCTCGTCACGGCGCTGTTGCCCCGCGACCCCCGGCGGCTGGCGCGGCGCGATGCCCGGCGGCTCTTCGCTGTCGTGACCGACTCACTGTCGATGCTCGTCGTGGCGCTGGAAAAGGCGGATGAGCCGGCTGCGGAACGCGCGCTCGACCGGTTGCGCTCGACCGGCCCGCTCATCGATGGCTGGGGCGCGTCGCTCGACTCGGCGCGGGCGATCGCGCGCATCTCGCCGTTCCTGCGGCGCCACGCGCCGGAGCTCGAGGCGCAGGCGAAGATGCTGCAGGGGTCGGAGCTCGCGATCCGCAACCTGCGGGTGATCAGTCGCCGCATCGACTTCCTGGTGCGTGACGGTGTGCCGCGCCCGCAGATCGCGTCGCTGCTCGCGAACCTCGCGACGTCGGTCACCCTGCTCGGTGCGAGCCTGGAAGACCCGTTGGTCGCCGACACGGCGCGGGTCGGTCTCTCCGCGATCGCCGAACGCCTGCACCCCGACCTCGTGGTCACCGATGCGCCGGTCACCGACACCGTCGTTGTGCTCATGCTGCGTCCGCTGCTCGTGGACCTGTTGACGGCATCCGGGTTCAGCGAGGAGAAGGCCCGCGCGACCCTGCCCGAGATCTGACCCGCTCTTCTCCCGCCACGAGCACTGCAGCGAAGTGCGTCAGGCCCAGGCGAAGCCGAGCGGCTCGACGGCAGCCCAGTCGAGGGTGAGCTCGCCGAGCTTCCACCGCGAGGCCGAGCCGCGCACCGGCCATCCGTCGCTCACCAGTCCGCGCACTGTCGCGATCCAGCGCTGCGACGGGCTGTAGGTCGCGAGCCCGGCGTTGTACTGCCAGTGCCGGTCGAGGTCGATGAGAAGGGCGTGGATGCGCTCGCCGTGCACGTTGCGGTGGATGAGCATCTTCGGCAGGCGCTCCGCCACGATCGACGGCTTCTCGAGCTCGGCGAGGCGCAGGCTGATCGTGAAGGTCTGGGGTCCGCTCGCAGTGACATCGACCCAGCTGCAGACACGGCCGACCTCGTTGCAGGTCCCCTCGACGAGTACGCCTCCGGGTTGCAGGCGCGCGACCATGCGGTGCCAGTTCTCGAGCACCTGCGATTCGTCGTACTGCCGCAGTACATTCAGCGCACGGATGACGGATGCCCGGCGCCCGTCGGGCAGTGGGACCTCGAACCCGCCCATCCGAAAACTCACCCCGGGCTTTGCCGAGAGCGTGGCGAGTTTTACACGTGCGGGATCGATTTCGATGCCGATGACTTCCACGCCGGGGCGCACTTTCGCGAGGCGCTGGTGCAGTTCGAGGCTGGTGGTGGCGGACGCACCGTAGCCGAGGTCGACCACGAGCGGATCGGCGGAGCGGCGCAGGATGTCATGGGTCGCGATCCACCGGTCGATACGGCGCAGGCGGTTGGTGCCCGTCGTGCCACGAGTAATGGAACCGATGGGCATGATCCCAGTATCCCAGCCCAGCCAGGCGGCCCGGTTTCGTGGTCCGGTCTCGCAATTCAGGCAGTTCGCCGACGTGGCAGTTCGCATCCGCGTGTTTCCGGGGCGCCGTCGCGGCCGATGGGAATTCTGCCTGAGTTGCGAATCGAGCGAAGCAGCCGGGGCGCAATCGGTAGGCTGGCAGCATGACTTACACGCTCATTTTGCTCCGCCACGGCAACTCCGACTGGAACCAGAAGAACCTCTTCACCGGCTGGGTCGACGTCCGTCTCAGCGACCAGGGTGTCGCCGAAGCCAAGCGCGCGGGTGAACTGCTCGCGGCATCCGGCCTGAAGCCGGAGATCCTGTACACGAGCGTGCTGACTCGCGCGATCCAGACCGCGAACCTCGCCCTCGAGGTCGCCGACCGCCTGTGGATCCCGGTCAAGCGCACCTGGCGTCTCAACGAGCGTCACTACGGCGCGCTGCAGGGCAAGGACAAGGCCCAGACCCTCGCCGAGTTCGGCGAAGAGAAGTTCATGACCTGGCGCCGCAGCTTCGACGTTCCGCCGCCCGTGCTCGCCGACGATGCCGAATACAGCCAGGCCAACGACGAGCGCTATGCCGACCTCGACGATGCCGACCTGCCCCGCACCGAATCCCTCAAGCTCGTGATCGACCGGATGCTGCCCTACTGGGAGTCCGACATCACCAAGGACCTCTCCGCAGGCAAG
>Ga0247729_10000129_pt1 | contig 36000 bp, 22 predicted proteins | sample UWRJL133311R2_FD_180958 | JGI IMG/M metagenome (GOLD analysis project Ga0247729, IMG submission 180958) | Plant litter microbial communities from Arlington Agricultural Research Station in Wisconsin, United States - UWRJ-L133-311R-2 | ecosystem: Environmental > Terrestrial > Plant litter >... | reverse complement strand
ACCTTCGTCGTCTGAAAGCTCAGTGCGAGCGTGTAGAGGATCGGCGCCGCCATGAAGAGCACGAACAGGATGATGCCGGGCGCCAGCATCAGGTAGGGCACGGCAACACGGTTGCGACGCTGCGTGCGGGAGCGCCGCGCGTCTTCGCGAGCGAGAGAGGTCATCGTTGTCCTTGGGTGCGACGGGTGGGGCGGCCTGAGGTGTGGTGTGCGGGGACGAACCGTGGTACGTCCCCCCACACCGGGGAGAATCGCTACTTGACCGTGAATCCGGTCTTCTTCATGTCTTCGACCGTGATGTCCTGCATCTGCGTGACAGCGCCGACGAAGGCCGCCTTGGTCTTGGCATCCGCCGCTTTGGCGAACTCGTCGTTATAGGCGCTGAACGTCACGTTGACGTCCGGGCCGTAGGTGAACGACGAGACCCCCTCGGAGGCCTGCGCGGCAACGTCATAGAAGTCGGCCTGGTTCGAGATGAACTCCGGCGGATCCGTCAGGGCCGCGGATGCTGCATCCGTCGCCGCGGGATAGATGCCGGAGATGTCAGCAAGCGCCTTGACCGCTTCCGGGTCGGTGTTGAGCCAGGTGGCGAATTCGACGGCCGCTTCTGCGTGGTCCGACTGGGTGGTCACCGCCGTGGTCGAGCCGCCCCAGTTGCCGTTGGCGTTGTCACCGGCGGTCCACTGCGGAAGCAGGGCCGCCTCCCACTTGCCCGCGGTGTCGGGGGCGTTTCCGGCGAGCACGCCGGGACCCCAGACGGCGCTCAGCCAGCCGACCTGGCTTCCGTCGTTGAGACCGGCATTCCACTCGGGCGTGTACATCGGCTTGTTGTCGATGACGCCGTCTTCGACGAGGCCGCCCCAGTAGTCAGCGACCTTCTGGGTTGGTTCCTCATCGATGTCGACGCTCCACGCGTCTCCGTCGACGCCCCACCAGGACGCACCGGCCTGCTGCGAGAGTCCGGCGAACCAGCCGGCGTCGTTGGCCGAGAAGGTTCCGAGGTAGCTCTTCGGGTCTGCCTCATGCACGGTACGCGCAGCCTCTGCGTACTCGTCCCACGTGGTCGGAACCGCAATGCCGAGGTCAGTGAAGATGTCGGCACGGTAGTAGAACATCATCGGTCCGGAGTCCTGCGGGATCGCGTAGACGGCGTCACCGCCGAGCGTCACGGCGTTCCAGGTGCCCTCGCTGAACTCGTCTTTCACTGCCGGGTCGACGGTGTCGGAGATGTCGAGAAGTGCGTCGCTCGAGACGAGCGTCGGAATCTTCTGGTACTCGGCCTGGATGAGGTCGGGGGCGCCGTTTCCGGCTTTGATGGCGGTGAGCAGCTTGGTGATCGCCGGGTCGCCACCATCCTGCTTGTTGACCGTGACCTGGATGTCGGGATGGGACTCATTCCAGATATCGACGACCTTGTCGAGGTTCGGAGCCCAGGCCCAGTAGTTGAGTTCGACCGGCCCGGTGTCTTCCGGACTGGTCGAGCAGCCAGTAGCTCCCAGCGCAACTGCCGCTATGGTCGCCACCGCCGCGAATCGGGTGAGTGCACGCATTTCGTCCTCCTTGTCGAATGCGATCGTCCAGGTGTTCTGCCTTGGCGCAGAGGGCGCAATCCATCTCGTGGTCGAGCGCTGCCTGTGATCGGTAACAGTCACGCACGGCGGGTGCGCCATTGTCAAGGCGCAATTGACTCTTGACAGCGGCATACTTGCTAGTGATAGAACTGTGATCGCGCACAGTCAAAGAGGATGAGATGACGATCGACCACCAGAACCGCCCTTCCACGCCGGCAGAACTTCCCAACGAAGAGCCCGCCAATGCCTCGCCCTTTGCCACGCGCAGCCTGCGGTACGGCGGCGACTACAACCCCGAGCAGTGGCCACGCGAGACGTGGACCGAAGACGTCGCCCTGATGCACCAGGCCGGCGTCAACCTGGTGAGCGTCAACATCTTCTCCTGGGGCCTCATCGAGCCGAGCGAGGGAGTCTATGACTTCGCCCAGCTCGATGAGATCCTCGACCTGTTGTCCGGGGCAGGCATCGATGTCGACCTGGGCACACCTACGGCCTCTCCCCCGGCCTGGTTCTGGAAGAAGTACCCACACGCCCGTCCCGTCACCCGCGACGGGGTCGCTCTCGGGTTCGGCTCCCGGGGAATGGCCAGCCCGAGCTCGCCCGAGTACCGCCGCGCTTCCGTTGCCATCACCGAACAGCTGGCCCGGCGCTATGGTGCCCACCCGGCGGTGGTGATGTGGCACGTGCACAACGAATACGGCGCCCCGATCAGCGACAGCTACGACGCGGCATCCGTCGTCGCGTTCCGCTCATGGCTCCAGACCCGGTATGGCTCACTGGATGCCGTCAACGCTGCCTGGGGAACCACCTTCTGGGGCCAGCGCTATGGCGAATGGGACGAGATCGACGCGCCGCGCACCGCGGCCAGCGTCGTCAACCCGGCCCAGCGCCTCGACTTCGCGCGGTTCACCTCAGACGCTCTTCTCGAGTGCTTCATCGGCGAGCGCGACGCGATTCGGCGACACAGCCCGAACCTGCCGGTCACGACGAACTTCATGGCCACGAGCTGCCCCTCGATGGACCTGTGGAAGTGGGCACGAGAGGTGGATGTCGTCGCCAACGATCACTACCTGACTGCCGAACGACTCGATGCGCACGTCATGCTGGCCATGGACGCCGACCTGACCCGCTCGCTGGCCGGCGGCCGTCCGTGGATGCTCATGGAGCACTCGACCTCGGCGGTCAACTGGCAGCCCCGCAACATCGCCAAGCGCGATGGTGAGCTCGCGCGCAACAGCCTGTCCCACCTCGCACGAGGCGCTGATGCCATCCTGTTCTTCCAGTTCCGGGCATCACGGTTCGGGGCGGAGAAGTTCCACTCCGCGATGCTCCCCCACGCCGGCACCGACTCCCGCGTCTGGCGCGAAGTGCTCGAGCTCGGCGCCACCCTCGGCTCCCTCGGCGAACTGCAGGGCAGCCAGCTCGCGGCACGCGTTGCCATCCTCTGGGATTGGGAGTCGTTCTGGGCGCAAGACCTCGAGTGGCGCCCGAGCGTCGACGTGAGTCACCGCGCCAAGGTCGAAGCTCTCTACGCCGCCCTCTGGCAACGCAATGTCGCCGTCGACTTCGCGCATCCGGAATCCGACCTCTCGGAGTACTCGGTCGTGCTCGCGCCGGCCTCGTACCTGCTGACCGATGCCTCGGCCCAGCGCATTCGTGATTTCGTAACCGGCGGAGGCACCTTTCTCGCCTCGTACTTCTCCGGGATCGTCGACGTCAACGACACCGTGCCGCTCGGCGCGTACCCCGGCCAGTTGCGCGACGTGCTCGGGCTCACGGTCGAGGAGTTCCTGCCGCTGCGTTCGGGCGAATCGGTCGGGTTGTCCGATGACACCACCGGAACCGTGTGGGCGGATGCCATACTCCCGTCGACGGCGCAGGTCATAGCCACGTACACCGACGGCCCCGCCGCGGGCGCCCCGGCCCTGACGCGCAACACGCTCGGCTCGGGCGCCGCGTGGTACCTCTCCACGGAGCTCGACGAGCCCGCCCTCGGTCTGTTGCTCGAGCGGGTACTGGACGAAGCCGGAGTCGGGTTCGCCCCGGAAGCCACCGGTGTCGAGGTCGTCACACGCCACGGCGAGAGTGCCGACTACCGGTTCATCATCAACCATTCGTCTGACGATGTCGACGTGGCCACGGGCGGCGCCGACGCCGTCGAGCTGATCGGCGGCGAGCGGGTGGGCCGCGAGGTGACCGTGCCCGCGGGTGCAGTGCGAATTGTGCGGGTGCCGGTCAGCTGACCCGGCGGTCGTTCGGTCGGCGCTGGCCGGCCGAGAACAGCGTGACTATGTCAAGGAGGACACATGCATCACCGCAGGGTACTCAGTCGTTCGATAGCTGCCGCGACCGGCCTCGGCCTGCTCGTGGCGATGATCAGCCCGGCCGCGGCGAGCGCCGCCGGTCCGGCCGCCCTCGCTAACCCGGGATTCGAATCCGGCCTCACCGGCTGGACTGTCTCGGGCACGGCATCCGCGGCGAAGATCGAGGCGGATGGTCACGACTCGGCCCACCGCCTGACCCACTACCTGGCGGGCCCGGGTAGCGTCACCACGAGCCAGAAGGTGCGGCTTCCCGCGACCGGGTGGTTCACCTACACCGCGTCCGTGAAATCCGGTGGGCCGGTCGGCTCGAGCACGCTCCGCGTGAGCGGGTGCGCGATTGGAGCGACCACGACGGTTCCGTCGACCGAGGCCGACGACTCGTGGCTGACCCTCGCCGTGAGCTTCCGAGCGTTGACCCGAAACTGCACCATCGGCATCCGCACCACAGGTGCAACCGCCTGGGCGAGTATCGACTCGGTCGCGGTGAACCCGGGGCGCACGGAACGGGAGATCCGCGGCGCCGACCTGTCGAGCATCCCGCGCAACGAAGACAAGGGTGCCGAGTACCTCACACCGGGCAGACGCGCTATCGACCCGGTCTCGGCGTTCGCCCTTGCTGGTGCCAACGTGGGTCGCCTCAAGGTCTGGGTCGATCCCGCCGACGGCTACAACGACCTCGACGATGTCGTCGCGATGGGCAAGCGGATCACCCGCTCCGGCATGACCGTGCTCGTGGACTTCCACTACTCCGACCGCTGGACCGACCCGGGTGCGCAGGGTGTGCCCGCCGCGTGGGCTGATGACACCGTCGCCGAGATGACCGCGCACCTGCGCGAACACACGGTGCAGGTGCTCACCGCTCTCAAGAAGGCGAAGGTCAGCGTCGGGTTCGTGCAAGTCGGCAACGAGATCAACCCCGGCATGCTGTGGCCCTATGGACAGACCTGGGATGTCGTGCCGGGTGACGGTGTCGACACCGCACAGTGGGACAGCCTCGCCGGGTTCCTCACCGCCGGATCGACAGCGGTCAAGCAGGTGCTGCCCCAGGCGAAGGTCATCCTGCACCTGACGAACATCAACAACGGCATCGGATCACTGACCTGGTGGTTCGACGAGATCACGGCGCGCGACGTTCCGTTCGACGTCATCGGCCTCTCGTACTACTCCTACTGGCACGGAAGCTTCGCCGATCTGCAAGAGGCTGTCTCGGTTCTGGGCGATCGCTACGACAAAGACGTGATCGTGGTCGAGACCGCGTATCCGTTCACCCTGGCAGACGACCCCGAGTCACCGTGGGAGAACACGATCGACCTTCCGGCCGAGCTGACCGCCGGGTACCCGGCTACGCCGGCCGGGCAGGCCGCGAACTTCCGGGCAGTGCAAGACGTCACCGTCGCCGCACCGGGTGGCCGCGGGCTGGGAGCCATCTATTGGGAGCCGGCGTGGACTTCGGTTGCGGGCGCCGGCTGGGATCCAGCCGACCCGACGTCGGGCAACGCGTGGGAGAACCAGGCGATGTTCGACTACGACGGGCGGATGCTTGTTCCCGCGTTCTCGCAGTTCCTTCCCGACTTCGGCACGGTGCCGCCGGGGTGGGCTCGGCTGCTGCGCCGCTAGCTGACGGGCGCGTGTTGTCTACACGACACGCGCCCGCCGCCGGTCGGCGACCACCGGTTAGACAGATCGACCGTGCTTCCCGGCACTCGCCAATCGCTGCAGACCTGTTGACCCGACTGTGATCGCGGAGTAAACCGGACTCTGTTGTCCCACCGTGAGGAGCAGACGTGACGACCCAGACCCCGTCATCCGCCCAGCTCGCCGCAGCAGCCGAGACCGATTCTCTCGCTGCCGCCCGCGAGGCCGCGCACGAAGAATCACTTGCCGTCGAACTGCGGCGCACGATGGTCAGCGGCACCGTCTGGTTCGCCGCGGCGATCATCGCCATCGGGCTCCCGCTGTCGGGTCTCTACAGTGCCGGATGGCGGCCCTCGGATCTGCCGATGCCCGCGGAGACCGCGTGGTGGCTCGGCGCCGCCATCACCCTTATCGGAACTGCGGGCTTCGCGTGGGCGGGCTGCCCGATCCTCGCCTGGGACGCCGGGACCGCCCAGCGCCAAAAGGCCCTGACCATCCGCGCCGGCGTGCTTCTCTACTTCATCGGAACAGTCACGGCGGCGGTCGCCGTCCTGGCCGTCCCCGCCTGACCCTTCTCCCCCAGGTTTGTGCTTTTTTGCGGGTTACAGAGCCTTCAACCCGCAGAAATGCACCAACCCGGTGGGCGGGGCGCCTGATAGCATCACCTATATGGCGACCAGGGCAGCTCTTCTCAAACGGATGCAGGCTGACGCCGCGAAAGCGTCCGCCCTGCACGAGCAATCCCGCGCCCTGCTGGTCGCGACGGCCCGCAGCGGAGTGGCCGCTGGCCTGTCCCAGCGCGAGATCGCGGCAGCGATAGGCCGCAGCCAGCCCGAGGTCTCCCGCCTGCTCCGCTTCACCGGCACGACCGACCGCGGGCGCACCCTCACCCAGTACCGCCACGTCGTCATCGACGTCGCAAAGGCCCATGGCGCCACCAACATCCGCATCTTCGGCGGTGTCGCCAACGGCACCGACGTGCCCGACTCCGACCTGGACCTCTTGGTCGACCTCGCACCAGGCACTTCGTTCTCGGCCATCGCCAAGCTGGAACGCGACCTCGGCGGCCTGCTCCAGACGACGGTCCGCGTGCGCCGGTCAGACGCGCCGCTGCCTAGCGACGCCGTCCCCCTCTGAGCGTTTCGCAACTCAGGCAGAACGCGCGACGCGGCCGCGCGCACCCCCGGATTTCCGCGCAGCTCGGCCGCGGCATCCGGAACCTGCCTGAATTGCGACCGCCGAGAGCTACTTCTTGACCAGCACCTTCACAGTGCCGGTGGTCAGTTTCGGGTTCTTCGCATCCGTGACCTTGATCGTCCGAGAGCCCACCGTCGCCCACTTCACAGTTCCCGACGACGCACCCTTGACTGCCGTCTTCACGGTTTTCACCGCCTTCTTGTCCGAAACAGCGATGGCCAACTTGCCCGCGTAGGTGCGGTCGATGTTGCCGAACCGGTCGACCGCGGTGAGCGTGAACGCCTGCTTCACACCCTTCTTAGACGAGCTGCCCACGCGCAGGGCCAGGCGCGAAGCCTTGGCCGCGACGATCGAGACAGTGCGAGAACCGGTGATCGTCGGATGCGCAGAGTCGCGAACCACGATCGTCTGCGAACCGGCCGTGCGCAGCGCCACCGGCACAACACCCTTGCCGTCGGTGACGGTCACCGGAACCGGCAGAATCGCTTGCTTGTCTGTTGTGGTGACTTTCAGCGTTCCGTTGTAGTCGATCGCCTTGTTGCCGAAAGCATCGACAGCGGATGCCGCGATCGAGTGGATGCCGTCGCCAGCGACCGATCCCGACGGATACCCGTCGAGGGTGATCCCCGCCGCTGCAGCCGCGGTCACGGTGACGTCCGACCCGGTGACGGTGACGGTGGAGTCCTCAACCGACGTCGCGGTGATCGACTGCACGCCGGCGGTCCGAAGGACGGCACTCGTGGACAGCCCGGAGACACCGACCGCAGCGTTCGCCGGAAGAACCGCCTTCGCGTCGGTCGAGCTGAACCGCACGGCGCCGTCAAGACCGGTCACGTTGCCGAACTCGTCGCGCGCGCTGAGCTCGATGCTGGCGGCGGTGCCGGCAACGGTGGTCCCCGGCATGCTCGCGATGGTGAGGCTGCGCGCTTCGGCGGGCGTCACTGTGGCACTGATGGTCTTCGTTACACCCCAGGTGTACGGCTGGTTCGAGAACTGCGCGATCACGACGCACGAGGATCCATACCGGTAGTAGCTCAAGTTGTCGCAAAGGTAGGCCGTGATGTCGACGGAACCGGCAGTCTTGAGCACGATCGGCGTGGAATACGCGTCGTACATCGGGACAGCGGGAACAGCCGCGTCACTGGTGCGCACCTGTCCCATCGCCCGGAACGTGTCTTGCGTCGGGTTACCGAAAGCGTCGTACAGCGCGGGACGCAGGTCTCGTGACGACCCCGCCGTGTCGGGCCCGCTGAGATCCAGCTCGAGTCGTGTTGTTTTTCCCGCTCGCACGAAGACACTGGCCGTGCCCGATACCGCTGAGCCGGCTGCCTGCGACACAGTGAGAGTCTGGTTACCGGCCGCAACCATGGTGCCGGTGATTGTCGACTGACCGCTGACCGCAGCGGATGCCGTGAAGGTCGCGTCCGGATCAGTCGACGCGACGACGGGAGTTCCCACGAGCGAATTCAGCAGGTTGCCGTACTCGTCAGCACCCTGCGCCGTGAACGTGAACGCGTCTCCTGCAACGGAGTCCGATGGCACGTCCCGCGCGACGATCTGCGTGAGCGCGCCGGACGCGACGGCGATGCCCACAATCGATCCGGTCAGCGACGCGTTTCGCACCCCGGCAACCGTTATCGATTGTGTGCCTGCGGTCGTCAGCGCGACCTCGAAGTCGTGCGTTCCATTGACGAGCTTGGCGTCCGCCGGCAACACGGCCCGGCCATCTGTCGACGTGAAGTGGACCGTGCCGGCATAGTCGGTCACGACGTCACCATTGTCGTCGACGGCGGTAACGGAAACCGTCGATTTCGCGCCCGCATCGACGTTCGACGGGATGCCGGTCACTTCGAGTTCGACCGCGCCCGACACGGCGACGGTATTCGTCGCGACCAGCGACGAACCGATCTCGCTTGCCGATACCGTCTGGCTGCCCGCGTTGGCCAGCGACACTGTTGCCGTGGCCACACCCGCGACGAGCGGGAGGTCCGCCGGCAACTGCGCGTTGTCATCAGTCGAGGTGAAATGCAACGTGCGGTTGTCGTTGGTGGCAACCACGCCCTCGCTGTCGGTCGCGGTGATCGTCACCACGTGCGACGCGCCGGGCACTGTCGCGCTCGGCAGACCGGTCATGGTCAGTGTCGCGGCACCGCGGGTGGTCAGCGTGCCCGTGACTGTCTTTCCCGAGTACGCGGCGGTGACGACATGGTCGCCGGCGGCGAGCGCGCTGCACACAGCTCCACTGCAGGTACCGCCCTCGACGGAGAACGTGGTTTCGGATGTCACATCGCCCAGGTTGTTGTTGTACAGGTCGTAGGCGACGACGGAATACCGCTCGCTCGAACCGGGACTCACCGTGCTGGTTCGGGGAGCGATCACGAGGTGATCGAGCGGCCCGACGACCGGAGGCATGTAGCTGATCTTCGCGGACCCGTTGCCGGAGTTGACCCCGGTGTCGAAGGTGGAGTTGGCTGGTCCGTAGCTGCTCCCGCCGCCACCACCAGTACCGCCGATGCTCAGCCCGCTTTGCACGCCGGCGCCGCCACCGCCCCCGAACCATCCGCCACCGCCGCCGCCGCCCGCCGAGCCGTAAGTGAAGCATCCACCGGAACCGCCCACACCCTTACTGCCTGCGGTGGGAATCCTCGGGTACGACGTGGGTGCATCCATTTGCGCAGCAGCAGCTCCGCCAGCGGTCTGGGTTCCCGCTCCCGCACCAGGCGTTGTTCCGTCTCGGCCCGACACCGGGCCACTGGCAACAGCGGGGCTACCACCGGCGCCTCCGTTGCTCGCGTCGCTGGCCCCGCCGCCTCCGCCCGCAACGACGAGACGATCGTCGAGCGTCGCTGCACCGCGGCGGATGTCAGTGGCACCACCACCGGCGCTCGCTACAACGTAGGCGAGGCCGCCACCGTTATAGCCCAGCGCCTGCGCGACGCATGATCCGCCGTTGATGTACGGGCTCCGGCCGCCGACGACAACCGTCAGCACTTCGCCGGGGGTCACCGCGAGAGTGGAACGGGTGCGACCGCCCAGTCCGCCCGAGCGATTCTGAAACCCGCCGCCGCCCGCCGCACCGCTCAGATCGACGTCGATCGACGTGACCGCCGGCGGCACGGTCCAGGTTGTCGTCCCGGGCTCGAGAGTCACGATGGTCTGCAGTTGCGGCACGGGCGCGGCAGCGCTGGCCGGGGGCGCGACGGCAACGAGTCCGGCGCAGAGCACTGCGACAGTTGTCGACAGGATCGCGGCACGGGTGGTGAGACGGGTCGGCGTCAGCGTGAACAAGATTTCCCCCTACGGAGCGATGCTCACCGGGTTCCCGCCAAGTCGCGTATTGACGCTACAGCTAATAGCCTTTGCGCGACATGGGGCCTGCGCCCCCAGTTCTGGGCAAACTCACGCACCCGGATGTGATGGACTCGAGGCATGGCACAGAACTACCGCAGCTACGTCGCAATCGGAGACAGCTTCACCGAGGGCGTCGGCGATGACACCGCAGACGGCGGCGTGCGCGGCTGGGCCGACCTGGTCGCCCTCGGCCTCGCGCTTAGCAACCGGGACGCGACTGCCGAGCCGGTCACCTACGCCAACCTCGCAATCCGCGGCCGCCTGCTCGCTCCCCTGGTCCGCGAGCAGCTTCAGCCCGCGATCGCCCTGCGCCCCGACCTCATCAGCATCAATGGCGGCGGCAACGACATCATGCGTCCCAAGGTCTCCATCGACGCCATCACGGACGAACTCGTCGACGCGGTCGAGACCGCGGCGGCGAGCGGATGCCGCGTGCTGCTCGTCAGCGGAGCCAACCCCACTCGCCATATCCCGCTCGGCCGCTACATCGAGGCGAGAGGCAACCGCTTCGCCCAGGGAATCCGCGATCGACTCCCCCTGGCGAACACGATCTACGTCGACAACTGGGCGGATGCCGAACTCGCCGAACTCAAGTACTGGTCGTTGGACAAGCTCCACCTCGGTCCCCTCGGGCACGAGCGCGTGGCCGCAAACGTGCTCGCGGCGCTCGAGGTCGAGCTGCCGGAATCGTGGACGGCCGGTGCAACCAGCATCCAGCACACGCAGCCGACGGCTGCCTACTGGCGCGAGTACGTGCTGCCCTGGATTGGTCGGCGCCTCACCGGCCGGTCGTCGGGCGACAACCGCGTGCCCAAGATCGCGACTCTGCAGCCCGTAGAGGTTCCGCAAAGTTTGTAAGGGCCATTTGCCGGATCACCCTTGACCGCCTTACATGACCCCCGCTACGGTTGTGCCAACGCCACTAGACGAAAGGAGCCCAGCGTGAAGAACCCAGCGATTGCACCAGCATTCCGTACCGCCGGCTTCGTCGGCGTCCGAACCGCCTGCTAACCGGGTAGCACTTTTCCCGCCGGTTTCCAGACGGTGGTGACGCTCTCGAAGCCAGGCCAGGCAACAGCCGCAGACCCCTGCGATCGACCGCTCAGGCCGACCACCCTCACGGGCCGCGCTCCCGCGTAACCCGTTCCGCCGCATTCGCGGCCACCCCTCATTCGGCGACCCCGGACATCCCTCCGGCGCGCGCCAAAACCTCCCCAAAGGAACAATCACCATGCAAACCGAACTGGAAACCACAGTCGGTCTCCACTCCCACCCGCCCCACACCGACCACCAGCTACGTCGCGTCGGCCCGCTGGACCGCGCCGCGCTGCACCTCGGCCTCGCGCTCGTCCGCTGGGGACGCCGCCCGATCAAGGGCGAGCGCAGCGAACGACTCGCTTTCAACAGCGAGATCCACGAAGCGCGCCGCGAAATGGAGCGAGCTCGCGCTGCGCACCAGGCCTACAACGTGATGCGCATGCGATGAGTCGTCGGGATAGATGAATGACCGCACGTAAAACGGGGCCGTCACCGAAAGGTGACGGCCCCGTTTGCCGTGTGAGCTCTTAGCGGCAGCGGAGGTCGTCGACCCGGTAGAGCTCGACCTTGTCGGTCTTGTCGTAGATCCGCGTGAGGATTGTCTTGCCGGCTTTGATGGCGGGGGTCGTCTTCGTCAGCTCGTCGAACTTCTTGCCGTTCTTCAGCAGCGTCACCGAAATGTGCACACCCTTGGCGCACTTCACTTCGCTGTGGACCCGCACGCCGAGACAGGAGTGCTCGATGCACACATACGAACCGAGCGACGCGTACTTCCAGTACAGGTTGGGCGTCTGTGACGTGTAGTACCCCTTCGCTTCCCAGACGTCGTCCTTCTTACGCTGCTCCACCACAGCCAGGTAGTCTGCGGCCTTCTTGTCTGCGGCGGCATCCGCTTCGGCCTTCTCAGCTGCCTCTGCGGCCTCGGCCGCAGCATCCGCCGCAATCTGTGCCTTCTCGAGTCGCTGCTGCTTCGCTTCCGCCGTCACGTAGGTCGCCCGGCGCGACTCGAAGAACTGCTGCGAGACAAACACACCAGCCACCAGAGAAAGCAGCACAACGGCGGCCGACCCGACGAGAATCAACGCAGACAGGTTACTGAAACCGCGATCCCCGCGCATCACGGTCGGACCATCGATCCAGTGGCCGCCCCGATGAGAACCCCGTAGACGACGTTGATGATGACGACGTACAACGCCACTGCGGCCGCGGCAAACAGCAGCCCTGCCACTACCCCCGCGATCCAGGCGTGCGGCGCCGGACGGCGCAGCCACGGACCAGGCTCGGCGGCACCTTCTGACGAAACCGGAGTGCCCGGCAGACGGATGTCTGCGCTCATCATTACCCCCACGGTCGAGTTCGGAGAAGAGTCACCCTCATCATTACACGCGGGTGCGGTTGCGGTTGCGTACCGACCTAGTCGCCCTGCGTCGGCCTCGACATCACCTGGTTGACCGACTCAGCCATCCCGACGGTCTTGTCCATCATGCATGACGAGAAGACCGAGCCGCCTGACGAACTCCAGGCCTCGGAAGCCGACGTCTCCCAGCCGATCTTGTCGTCATCCGCGGCGTCGTACACCTTCTTCGCGTTGTACAAAGTCGTAGCGGCAGTTGCTACCGGCTTCAGGTTCTTCGCAAGCTTCTCCGCCTGGATCTCGAGCTGGCCGAGGGTGGTGAGCGGGTTTGCTGTCGACGGCGCCTTTGCTGCACCGGCCGACATAGCCGTGACGATGGCGGTTCCGATGGCATTCTGGGCCGCGTAGATCGCGTTATCCGTGCCGCCAGCAGACCACGCTGTCATGCAGTCGAATGGCGCGTACAGCAGGGCAAGCATCGATGTAATCGCCGTCGAGACGTTCTTCAGCACCTCGATGCCGGCGCCGTGCACACCGAGCCCTTCGAGGCCCATGGCGATGTACCCGATGCCCTGGGCCACCAGGCTTGCCTTCATGATGAAGGCCTGCACGACTGCCGAGACCGTCGCCGTGGCGACTCCGACCAACTTCTTCGACATGATGGCCATCTGGTTGCCAATGGCCCCGCCGTAGGTCGAAACCTGCTCGCCAACCGACTTGGACGAGTAGTACGGGACGACCGTCTTGTCGCTCGACATGGTGACGGATGCCCAGTGCGCGTCCTCTTCATCGATGGCGTCCGTGCCACTCACCCAATGCCGGAACAAGGTGTCTTTCGCATCGCGGGCGTGGATGACGACGTTAGTTCCACCGAGGTAGCTCAGCTTCGACGACGTCGTGGCGGCACCGCCGCCCGGCGTACTCGACGTCTCGCCACCCGGGCAGTTCGGCTGCGTGATGACCTCGAGCAGCTGGGTGTCCGAAGGCAGTGACAGCGTGTAGCAAATGGCGGTGAAGTTGGCTGCGAGGCGCGCGTGGTAGTAGTCGCCGCTGGCGCGGTGCCCCTGTCCGACGAGGGAGAGCGCGGCATCCGGAGTCTTATTGGTGCCCTTCACATCGCCCGACCATCCGGTGAACTTGTAGGCCACCGGGTCGGCGACCGTGATCGGCAGCAGCTGCGTTCCGACAGTCCAGGCATAGTTGCCGTAGCCCGAGCGCGGATCGGCGCCGACGGCGCAGTCCGACGCCGGGGTACGCACGAAGTCCTCGAGGGTTCTCTGCGTTGCCGGGTTGATGTTCGACGCGCTGGCTGCGGGCAGAAGCGTGCCGTCGGGCGCGTAGACGTTCGTGCCGATCGTCACAAACTCACAGGCGTAAGCAACGATGTCGCTCGTGCCGTAGAGCTCCTGGTCGAGGAATGGCGAACGCGTCCAGGTGCTCGCGACATCGCCCGCCGGGTCTCCGGATGCCGTGCCGGGCGCCTTGGTAGCCCAGGCGAAGATTATCTCGGCTCCCTCGCCGAGCGCAGTCGGCGTGGCGTCGATGCTGATGACGTTGCCAGCGATTCCCTGGTCGTAGAAGCCACCGTGGTACTGCACGTCACAGGCGTTCTCGCCGCCTGAGAACTTCGTCTTCAGGGTGAGCGCGTCACTCGGCACGGCACGTAGGTTGAGCACCTTGCAGTTCGAGTTCAACCCATAGGATGCCGTCGCCGTCACGTCGGTCTTCAGAACTTCGGTCACCGTCTCGTGGAAGATCTCCGGGGCTTTCATCGACAGGCCCGACCACCCGAGGAACTTCAGCCCGGAACGGCCGGCATCCTTCTGCGCCTTGCTCTGAGCCGTCGTCAGGGTGACGGAGGCTCCGGAGCGATACCAGGACTCCCCCGTCACTCGCGACACGAGCGGGCAGTCGGCAGCGGGTGACACGGTGATCGTGCCGGGTGCTCCCAGCGTCTTGTCGCCGATGACCTTGGTCGTCAACGCGACGCACTTGTTGTACGCGGCCGTGATCGAGAACGGGGTGTCGGTGATCGGGAAGGTGAAGGGCCGAGTCTCGACGTAGACCTGGTCGGCAGCGTTCCAGACCCGGGTCGATGCGGTCGGCGTGTAGCGCGTGACGTCCCCGCCGAACTCGGTGAAGTAGGTGCGCACCGCAGGACCAGCAGCGTCCACCAGTTTGCCCGCACCCACCGTGCCCCACGACCAGCCGGTCTTGCCCGACTTCGGTTCAGCACAGTTCTGGTCGGGGATCGCGGTCGTGAGCGTGCCACCATCGGGCTGCACGAGGGTGGGTACCCCGGTGTAGCAGAGCGGACCGAAAGCGGCTGTGATCGTCGGGTTCTCGGCACCGATCGTGTACAGCGAGCGCTGCGCGAATCGCGCGTCACCAGTGAGGCCAGCCCAGCCGTAGAAGGTCGAGTGCTGCGGAATCGACGCGGTGTTGTATCCGACCGAGACCTTCGAGTCGACCTTGAAGTAGGCGACGATCGACGAATCTGAGATCACCGTCGTCGGTTCGCTACACGCCGACTGCGCCCTCCAGTCGATGGCGCTCAGCGCGGCTGTCTTATCGGTGATACCGGTGGTACTGATCATTACCGGCACGCAGCGCGCTTCGGTCTCGACACGGATACTCATGGGCAGAAGGGTTCCGGCAGCAAAGACCTTGATCGGTAGCGTGTGGATTCCGGCGGTCTTCCCGTCGTCGGCGATGTCACCTTGTGCCGAGGTGAGGTCGGTGCCCTGGTTGCTGACGCGGGTGATCCCGTATCCGGCCTTCGCATAGACATTCACGTAAATCGGGGTGTTGTCGTAATAGCCGGCGCCGTTGTCGCAGTCGGCTGCGGGAAAGACCTCGAAGCTCGCGGTGTCGCCTGGCGTCACCGTCGGCTTCACCCACGGTACGCACGCGATGATCGTGCCGGTGCGCGACGTCGAGGCGTTGTTCCAGAGCGGGTTGCCACTGAACGAGAGCGAGAAGACGTCGCCGCCAGCCTGGGCGCCGACGCGGGGAACCGCGACGTCACACGACCCGGTCAGCGAACTCGAACTGCAGACGACTGTCTCGCCGAGCTTCAGGGTGACTGTGCCCGCGCTCGGGCCGCGAACGGACCACGAAACCGGAAGGGAGGCCAGGCCGAACCAGCGGTCGGCATTGCCCGTGCCGGTGGTGAGGCTCAGCGTCGGGGTGCCCTTGTCGAGGTGAACAATGGTGCCCGACGTTCCACCGGCATAGTTCGCGTCACCGGAGTAGGTCGCCGAGACGAAGACGTCTCCGACCGAGGTGAAGGGAAAGTTGCAGGATGCCGAGCCCGCGTCAAGCGCCGGGTACGACGGGTTCAAGGGCACCGTGCACTGGTCGCCGGTGATGATGTCGCTCATCGTGACGGTTCCGGTGGGGTTGTGGTTCGGGCGCAGGTCGTCCGGCAGCATGCTGAACCGGCTGAGATCGAACGCGACGGATGTCGTGAGCGGCGCCCTGGATCCGATGGTCGTTGTGCCGGGGCCGGTCACCGAAACGACGATGGGAGCTTTGACCCACGAGTGCTGCATTGTCGTGCGGCTGTCGGCGAGGTTGTTTCCTCCCGAGAGGTATTCGGCGACGATGTCACCGGACCATTCGACATCCGGAGTGAGCGAGATCGTCGCCACCTTATCGACGTTCAGGCCGACCTGCCCGAGCACGACATCACCGCGGGAGAACCGCACGCTGCCGACGGGGTCCGCCCCCTCGGGAAGGTTCACCTGGGCTACGTAGACGACCTTCGCGCCGACGATGGCCGGGTAGTAGGCGAGCGACGTGCTGGTGCTCGAGAGGGTGAGGGAGGTGGGGATTTTGCCGATTCTGACAGTGAACGGCTCGGACCAGGAGGCGCGCAACGCAGTATCACCGGAATAGTAGATCGAGTACTGGTGATCACCGAGGGCGAGCAGACGCGAGATCGGGGCCGAGAGCTCGGCGTGGCCGTTCACCAGCTGCACCTCGTCGGCCGTCGTGACACCTTCCCCGGCGAGCCGCACGGTTCCGGTTGCGGCGGTGACTCCACTGACGTCGACCGAGACCTTGAGCGGCGAACCGAAAGCGATCTCCTCGGGAGCATCGACCGTGATGATCGCACCAGTGGTGTCGACGTCGACCTGCTTCACCGCGACGTTGTTGGGGTTGGTCGAGACGTACCGCGTCTCCGTGTCGCTCTTGACGTAGGTCGCGCGGATGGTCCAGCTGCCCGCGATGTCGACCCGCACGCCGTTGATGTAGGCCTTCGAGAGGTCGGCTTTGCCGTCCACCACATTCGTGGTGAACGGACCGACGGTGCCGGCTCCGCTCTTGTTCACCGTGAAGGTGACAGCGCCCTTGGGAGTGATGCCGAAGTTGTTGCCGGGGATGGTCACCGTGGCTACAGCTTGCAGGTTCTGGCCCATCACGGCAGAGCCGTCGACGCTGACAACAGCTTCGAGCGGAGTCACGGTGACGCGGCGACGCTCCTCGGGGTTGTCGGCCTGCAGCTGCGAACCGACGAAGCCCTTCGCGGGCACGAACTCGGCGGTAAGCCAGAAGGTGTCCGGGCTGACGATGGTTCCGGCGAAGGTCGCCGGGATCGATACCGTGCGCACGCCGGGCGTTGCAGTGTTATTCGCCGCAGACAGCGTCGCGCGCCCGACCTCATTTCCGAGCCACGAGAGGACAACATCGCCCTCCGGTGCCAGCGTGCTGCCGACACTCTTAACAGTGAAGGTGGTCTGCAGGGTGTTGCCGTAGGTCACCGAGGTCGCGCTGAGCGAATCGAAGTCGATGTCTGTGGCGACGGACGAGACGGAGACGGGCTGGGCCGCGCTCGCGCTGCGGAAGTGGTCGTCACCCGCGAAGGTCGCCGTGAGCGTGTACGAGCCGGGTAAAAGCGTGCCGAGGGTCGAGACCGTGATGCTGGTGCTTCCCCCGACCAAGGCTACGGTGCCGAGGGTGATCGGTGCGCCGGACTGCGGCACGGCGGTCACCGCGACGAGTGATCCATCGGTGGGAGTAGCGCCGGGCGCGGTCACTGCGATCGAGTAGGTGCGTGTCTCGCCGTAGGTGAGCACTCCGCCACCGGCGATGGACACCGTCGGCGTCGCCTTCGAGACCACGAGGTTCGACGTCTGTCCGGTCGATGCAGAGAAGTCAGCGGCGCCGCTGTAGCGCGCGCTGATCACGGACGTGCCGACACCGAGCGTCGAGGCCCCAACGCGCAGCGTTGCAACCGAGCAACCGTCCGCGTTCGGTGCGGCGCAGTCGGCGAGGGTCGCCGTGCCGAGGTCTCCCGTGCTGGTCGAGAACGTGACGGTGCCGCCCGGCACCAGCGCCGCGGAAGGCACATTGACCTTGGCCGTGAGCGTGACCTGGTCGCCGTAGGTGGCGGGCGAGGGGGCGGCGGTGACTGAAGTCGTCGTGTTCGACTTCGCGGTGTCTACGCTTACCGCGGGCGACGTCGAGGGCGAGAAGTTGTCGTCGGCGGAGTAACCGTCGCGGGTGTACTTGGCGACGAGCTCGTGGGTACCGGCCGATAGCGCACCAGCCGGGATGACGATCTCGAACGCTGCCTTGGCGTCCTGGCGCACGTCATCCGACAGCATGGTGCCGGTGAACGTGCTCGTTCCGTCGACGAGGAGGGTGACGATACCGGCCGGGTCGGCGGTGCTCGGGGCGCCGGTTGTGACCTCGACGGAGACGGTGGTCGGCTTGGCGAAGTTCGGGCTCTGTGGCGCGACGGAGGTGATGCGAGTCTGGGTCGAGGCCACGGTGGTGGCGAACGGCTGCGGGGCGGACTCCGCGTGGGCGTACGACGCGTCGCCCTCGTAGATGGCCGAGATGTTGTGGGTTCCCGCAGAGACCTGCGTAGTGCTGAGGTCGATGACGACCGTGCCGTCAGCGCGTAGTGTGCCGACCTTTCCGCCAGCCTGCACGAGGCCGGTGGGAATCGGCCCGTTGCCGGTGACCTTCACGGTCACCGCTCCCTTGACCATGTCTCCGTGGACTACGGATGCGTTCGGCACGGTGAGAGTGACGGTCGCCTGGCCGAGAACGGCCACGGTGCGTGGGGTCGAAACTCCGATGTGCTGGTCGTCGTCGCTGGAGTAGATCGCGAACAGCTCGTGGCTGCCGATGCCGAGCACGGATCCATCGACTGACACTGTCGCTGCGCCATCGACGAGTGCGACGGGGCCGGCGACGACCTGGGTTCCCGCCTTGTTGCGGGAGATGCTGACGGTGCCAGCCCGGTCGTCGTCGACGGTGACGATGAAGGGAACGGCCTCGGCATCCGAGAGTTTGATTCCATCGCGGCACTGCGCAGAGCCGGGGTCGGCGCACGCGAACGCGACGGGCACCTTCACCTGCTGCACGGTGTACTGGTACGGGCCGATCGCGCTGGAGTCATACGGCGCCTGCGGCAGGAACAGTGCCGAGTAGTCGAAGACGTCGCCACCCGCGAGCCCCGAGACTTCGTATTCAGCCACTCCGCTGGAATTCACGGCGATGGGAGCCTGGTCGACGCCGTCGATCGTGAAGATGATGTTTCCGCTGGGCACGATTCCGGATGCCGCCGCAACCTGGGCTCGGAAGGTCGCGGTTCCGAAAACCGTCGTGCTTGGGATGGCTTCGAGGGCGATGCTGGTCGTGCCGTTGAATTCGACGGCGCCTAGGTCGCAGGCGGTGGCCGGGCGGGCGGCGCCGAGTGCGTCGACGGCGGGGCACGAGGTTCCGGTGGCGACTGCCGGGTTGTAACCCTGCGCCAGCGGGAAGACCGGCACGATTCCCGACTCGTCGAGCGCGCGCACGAGCGGGCTGGTGCGGGTGCCCGATCCGCCCTGGCAGGTGCTGTCACCCTCTGCCGAGAGGTTGTGGCTTCCGGTGAAGTTTCCGGAACACATGAAGGCGGCGTTGCCGGTCCAATTGGTCGTGAAAATCGAGTTGCGCACGGTCGACTGCGCGGAGCCCGACTGGGCCGCCAACGAACCGCCCTCGGAGTTCACGAACGTGCTGTTGACGACATCCATGCCGGCGTCGCCGTAGACGTCGCTCCCCTGGTTGAAGCCGGGCGTGTACTGGTCACCGATGCCGTTAGCCGAGAAGGTCGAGTTGATAACTGTTGCCCGTCCGACGGCGCGCACGGCGCCACCGGTCGAGCTGGAGCCGTAGTAGGTCGCGCGGTTAGTGATGAACGAGCTGCCCGAGATGGTGATCTCACGGGAGAAGATAGCGCCGCCCGAAGAGAAGGTGTTGTTGTTGCGGAAGGTCGACGCGGTGACCGTGGCTTTGTTCACGCCGGCGAGCAGCGCGCCACCGCCGCTCTGTTCGTTGGACGCATAGCCGTGGCTGAACGAGAGGCCGGAGACCGCGAGGTTCCATTCCTCGCTGACGACCCGCAGAATCTGGTACTGGTCCTGGCCGTTGAGAGTGACGCGCTTGCCTGAGGCATCGATGGTCAGCTTGCCCGCAACAATCTTGCTGGTCGCCTTCTGGGCGGCCGCGACGGGCGCGACACGTGCGGTCTTTGTGGTCTTCGTCGTCTTCGCGGAGACGGTCTTGGTGACGAAAGATGCGGGCGCTGCCGAGATCGTGGCGCCGGCCCCCTGAGCCGCAGGCTGGCTCTCGGTGCTCTCGTCCGTGGCCTTCTCGTCGGCATTCTTGCCGGTCTCAGCCTCGTCGGCATCAGCCTCGTCGGCGCCGGACTCGTCGCGGGTCGATTCCTCGTCGCTCGGCTCGTCTTCGGCCGGTTCGTCGGCGCCTCGCCCTTCGTTGGTCGGGCTGTCTTCCGCGGAGACGTCTTCGGCTGGCTCATCGTTTGTTGGCGCGTCCTCAGCCGGGCTCGCTGGCGCTGGCGACTCGTCGCTCGGCATGGCGGGTTCGTCCGCCGTCGTCGACTTCTCAGTCGACGGAGCTGACTGTGAGCTCGCGGTCGCGGCCACGGCATCCGGGGCGAAGGTCAGGCCAGCGGCAAGAACGATATCCATGCTCGAAGCGAAGCTGATCGTTGCGCCGAGGGCGCCGTCGGCTGCGTCTTGCTGGGCGGCCTTGAGTGCGCCTCGGATGGTGCAGCTGGTGCCGCCGACGCGGCAGCTCGCCGCCTGCGAGTTGATGGTCGCCGCGACGGTCGAGTCGACGCTCGAGGTGACGGTATAGGTGACGTTGGTTCCGGTGACCGTCGCAGCTTGGGCGGGAGCGACGACCATGCTGGTGGCGAGGCCGGCGGTGGCGATGAGAGTGGCGATGGTGATCGTTGCGACTCGGGTCATCACCGGGGATACGCCAGCAATCGTGCGGCGCGAGCGCGCAGGAGCGGTCTTCACACCGGACAACGCTCGGCCGTTCGTTCCCGCCGCGCGGCGATACAGAGCGACTGCGGCAACGATGGGCAGCGGCACGACAAACAGCTGCACGATGCCGCCGACCAGGGCGGCACCTGTCTCCGCACCGACGAGCGAGCCCAACAGTGCGGCACCGACCGACAAGCCGACGGTGACCAGAAGGGCGAGAAGTGTGAGTGCGGTGATCTTCCAGCGGCGGCCGGCTGCGAGCGTCTCTGCCACACGCACGGCACCGAATGGCGTCGTCGACTCCAGGACGACGGCGACCGGCATGAGAATCGCTGTCGGCAGCACGCGCCAGAGCACGCCGAACGGAATTGTCGCGAGAACCCACGTGCGCAAGACCGGCCACCAGCCAGCGGCATCCGGTCGGCGACGCCTGACGAGAGTGAGGATTCCGGTGGCGGCGAGCCCGATCAGGCCGAGCAGCACGAAGAAGGGAGAAAGGACGAACGCGGCGAAAACCGCAAGCACGGCGAGCGCCGTGGCGCCGAGCAGCGAGAGAAATCGCAATGCCGTCGCGGTGACACTGCCTCGCAGCCGGGCTTGCCCGCCCGCGAGAACGCGGTCGGCTACCCGCACGGTCGCGACGAGGGCAGCCAGCTGGATCGGAAGAAGGAAGATCGCGATGGTGACGGTGACCCACGAGGCGAGGCTGAGGGCACGGGTCTCGAGCGTTGCGGCGCTCTCGCCGAGCCAGGCCATCAGGTCGGGTGAGATGCCCTGCATGATGAGGGCGGCGATGCCGACGACGACGGATCCCGCCAGCAGGGCGAGCAACTGGATGAGGGCGATCCGCCACCACTGTCGACCGTAAATCCGGGCAATGTCGGCAAGCGCGCGTCGAAACACCGTGAAACTCCAAACCGGCGCCGAACTGAACCCCTGAGTCGCGGTTCGGCGAGACCCGCGACGACTCATTGCATTTTGTCTGGCGGGATCCTCACAAGCAACCCCCCTAGGCAACTAATCCAGTTAGCCCCCCAAGACTGGGGGTCTTGGCGCCCTCGCACCTCCGCTGGTCGAGCAACTGCCACTGCTGGTTGACCTACTGCCCCCGCTGGTTGAACTTGTCGAAACCCACATCTCCGCCGCTGATTGAGCTTGTCGAAATCCACCACTCCCGCTGGTCGAATTCGACGACCGAGCTTGCGAGGCCGCCCAGTATCGAGACCCGTGCAGCGCCCAACCCGGCACCAGCCCATGCACAACGAACCACCACGGCTCAGCCGTCGTAAGGGTTACTCCCAGTCGTCCGTGTCTTCCGGGCAGTCCCCGCTGCTCTGGAGATAGAGAAGCTGATCTCCCGCGTGTGCCGACCTGGGGAATCCGAATGCATCGACATAGTCGACGACGTACTCGGAGTACGAGCCTTTACGCTGTCCCGGCTCGAGTCCCGCGGCCAATTCGATCTCGACTTTTGCGCCGGCGTCGAGAACGTAGCCCTTTACGGGTTTCCGGTGATCCCACCCCGACTCTTTCACGAAGTCCTTATCCATCGGAAAGTTCATGACTCCGATGCCTGAGTGTCCGGGAATGACCGACGATTCCAGCAACCTGACTCCCTGCGGTTCGAACAGACGAACCGACGTCAACGTCAGTGGCAATTGACCTTTATTCGAGACGTCGTGGCTTGTCACGATTCCTTCGAATTGTGGGATGGCGCAGGATCCGCCGCCGCTGCCGCCGACGTCAAGCGACCCGCCCCCGAACACAAAACCGCCTGACAGGGCTAGTACTCCAGCGGCGACGACCAGCAGCACTTTCCGGCGCGCGCTAACCAAGATGCACGCTGCCGAACCAAAAGTAAGTCATCGTCGATTTCGTCATTTGTGATGAGCATATGCCCACCGCGCCCTCCTGCGACAACCGGGCCCCCTGAGCCTGTCGAAGGGCGGCTCCTGAGCCCGTAGAAGGGCGGTTCCTGAGCCTGTCGAAGGGCACCGCCAGCCCGCTCTAATGCAGCGGGTTCAACAGCCGATCAAGAAACTGCGCCGTGCGCGCCTCGGTTGGTTTCGTGAAGATCTGCGCCGGAGCCCCGCGCTCGACGACGACTCCTCCGTCGATGAAGAGCACCTCATCCGCCACCTGGCGTGCGAACGACAGCTCGTGCGTGACAACGACCATGGTCCAGCCCTCTTCGGCGAGTTCCTTGATCACCTGCAGCACTTCGCCGACCAGCTCCGGGTCGAGGGCGCTCGTCGGCTCGTCGAACAGCAGCAGGTCTGGCTTCAACGCCAGCGCGCGCACGATCCCCACGCGTTGCTGTTGCCCGCCCGACAGTTCGAACGGATACGCGTCACGCTTCTCGCGCAGCCCCACGCGCTCGAGCAGCACCTCGGCCTCGGCGATCGCCTGGTCCTTCGGCGTCTTCTTGACCCGGATGGGCCCCTCGGTCACGTTCTGCAGCACCGTCTTATTAGGGAACAGGTTGTAGCTCTGAAACACCATCGCCGAGCGATTGCGCAATGCGTACCGGTGCTCGCTGCCGATCGGGTACTGGAAGTCGAGTTCGGGACCTCCGTCGAAGAGAATCTCCCCGCCATCCGCAGTCTCGAGGCCGTTCAGCGCCCGCAGTACGGTCGTCTTGCCCGACCCGCTCGGCCCGATGATCGTGACGACCTCGCCGCGCTTGACCGTGAGGTCGATCGACTTCAGCACTTCGTTGTCGCCAAAGCTCTTGTGCAGACCGCGCACTTCGAGCAGCGGGGCGTCCTGATTATTTAGCGACATAACGGTCCAACCTCTTCTCGAGTAGCGTCTGCAGACCGCTGAGCCCGAGGCAGAGCAGCCAGTAGATCAGTGCTGCCTCTAAGTAGATCAGTACGAACTCCGAGCTGAAGGTGGCGATCTGGCGCGCGACCCGGAACAGCTCGGTCACCAGCACGACCGACGCGAGCGACGTGTCTTTGACCAGCGAGATGAACGTGTTCGACAGCGGCGGCACCGACACGCGCGCGGCCTGCGGAAGGATCACGCGCCACAGCGTCTGCGTGTTCGAGTACCCGATCGTGTAGCCGGCTTCCCACTGCCCGCGCGGCACCGACTGGATGGCGGCGCGGATGACTTCGGCACCGTATCCGCCGACATTCAACGAGAACGCGAGCACGGCACTGGGCCACGGGTCGATCAGCACGCCGAGGTTCGGCAGCGCGTAGAAGATGAAGAACAGCTGTACGAGCAGCGGGGTTCCGCGGATGACGGACACGTAGAACCAGCCGATCGCCCGCACCACGCGCAGGTGCGACAGTCGCATCAGCGCGACGCCGAGGGCGATGAAAAGGCCGAAGGTGAACGACATGAGCGTGAGCGGAATCGTCCCCACGATCGCGCCCGACAATATCGGCCAGAAAGACGAGAGGAAGAGCTCCCAGTCGACGGTCATGACTACCCTTTCGAACGGCAGTGATCAAAACACAAACGCGGCCCCGAGCGGATGCCCCGGGCCGCGTTCACAGCGGATCTACTTCGAGACGTCTTCGCCGAAGTACTTCACGCCGATCTCTGCAAGGGTACCGTCGGATTTCAGCTCGGCCAGGGCTCCGTTGATGGCCTCGGTCAGTGCCGAGTTGTCCTTCGTCACGGCGAACGCGCTGAGCGACGGCTCGTCGGTCTCGGCGACGATCTTGATCGCATCCGTCTTCTCGGTCGCGAGGTAGTCGAGCACGGTGAGCTTGTCGTTCAGCGTGAAGTCGATGCGACCGTTGGTCAGCAGGGCGACGGACTCGTTCCAGCCCTCGACCTCTTCGATGTCGGCGCCGTAGCTTGCGGCCAGCTCGTACCAGTTGCTCGTGGCGGACTGCGCGGCCTTTTTGCCTTCGAGGCTGTCGAACCCGGTGATGTCGGTGTTGTCGGATGTCACCACGAGTGCTCCCGGAGAAACCGAGTACTCGTCGCTCAGCGAGTACTTCGCCTCGCGCTCGTCGTTGATCGTGACCTGGTTTCCGATGACGTCGAAGCGCTTGCCCTCGAGGCCGGCGAAGATCGCTGCCCACTCCGTCTCTTGGAACTTCACTTCGAGTCCGAGCTTCTCGGCGACGGCCTTCGAGACCTCGACGTCGTATCCGACCAGCTCGCCCGTCTCGTCGTGGTAGCTGAACGGCTTGTAGGTGCCTTCGGTCGCGACGGTCAGGGTGCCGTCGGTGACGAGGGAGTACGCGGGGGCGTCTGCCGCAGGTTCGCTGTCATTGCCCACGACCTTGGGGATGATGATGGCGGCCGCGACTACGACGGCTGCGGCGATGATCGCGACGATCAGCCAGGTGCGGTTCTTCTTCGGCGATGCGCTGCCCGGGCGGTTACTGACGGGCGGAGTGACGTTGGACATGATTGCTACCTCGGTTTCATGCGTGCTGTGTGTGGCGTCTCGTGAACACCCTTGGGCAGAAGTCTCCCAGCGCTCACATAATTCCACCCCAACGTTTCCCCATGTGACTTCCCAGCCGCCCCGCTGCTCCTCCCCGCCGCACAACGCCGCTGATTGAGCTTGTCGAAATCCACCCCGCACCACCGTCACTCCCCCAAGACGCCAAGCTGCAACACTTAACCCATGTCCGACATGCAGCGCTTCCGAGACGCGGCGATCACCTGGGCTGCAGCCGGCGACGGTGCGGATTCCGCCGAATCCCTCGCACGCTCCCTCGCCCCGAGCGTCACCACCGCCGTCCTCGTCGAAGGCCGCAGCGACGCTGCAGCACTCGACGTCCTCGCCACTCGCTCCGGACGCAACCTCGACGCCGAGAACATCGCCGTCGTTCCGATCGGTGGCGCGACCGCCATCCGCCGGTTCCTCGACCCCTTTGGCCCCACCGGCCTCGACCTTCGCATCGCGGGACTCGTAGATGCGGGCGAGTGGCGTTTCTTTCGCCAGGCGATCCAGGACGACAAGCACCCCGAGCTCACCCCCGACGAGATGGAGCAGCTCGGCTTCTTCATCTGCGATCCCGACCTAGAGCACGAGCTCGTGCGCGCACTTGGAACGGACCGTGTGCTCGACGTCATTGCCGAAGAGGGCCACGCGAAGGCTCTGGCGATGTTCCGCTACCAGCCCGCCCAGCGCGAGCGTCCGCTCGACCAGCAGCTCTACCGGTTCATGGCGACGATGAGCGGACGCAAGTCGAAGTACGCGGCAGCGCTAGCAACAGCAGTTGGGCTGGACCAGATCCCGAGCCCCATCAAGCGCCTGCTCGATTTCGTCTAATTCGAGCAAGAGCCGGCCCGCAGACACATGAGCGTAATCGCCACCGGGTCACGCCGGCACAAACACGCTCGCCAAGAGTCGGTGGACTTCTTCGACCTGTCCAGCGCCAAGGACGCCCGACTTCACTAGGTGCTGAATCGCTTTGCCGGGCCAGAGTACGTTGACACCGTCAATCTCGAAGTCGCCACCGAAGAGCGGCCACTCGCCGTCCACAAAACACAGCATCCCGCGCACCGGAACAAGCTCCAAACCGGAAGCCGCAAGCACCGCGAGCACGCGCTGAACCTGGCCCTGCACCCCGACAACAAGCTTGGTCTGGTCCCGCGACCCGACCATGAGCTTCTCGACCCTCGGCCGAAAGAAACCGCCCTCCACACTGAGCGAAGGACGCTTGTCCACGTATCTTTTCGCGTCTATTACGAACACGCCCGACGCGCAGACGACGATGTGATCAATGTTCGCCCTCGACCCGGGTATTCGCCGGTCATGGAGTACTCGCACATCGTCACGAACGGCCTTGTCCAGTCGACGCCCCAGGGTCGCTTCGCCGATCGCTCCCGAAGACCAGGCTTTGGTGCTTTGCGGGTCGTCTGACAGAGCGAGAATCAGGCCGCCGAGTTTCGGATGGGCCTCCCGGATGCGGGCCTCACGTTTATCGTGGCGCCGGTCTCCCTCGCGCTGGGCAGAGGCGCCTGCCACGCCCGACCAGACTTCGTCGACTGCGAGTTCCGCCACGACGGGCGTAGGTTCTTCGACCGGTTCGAGCACCGAGCACTTCAGACAAGCTACAGAGCGAGCCTCTCGGTTGTAGATGGCTTCCACGCCCGCGCTGACCGCTACACCGCACGCGGTGCAGACACCTGCATAGCGGAGCCGCATCTTCTTCAGGTGTGGCGGCATCGGCTCGGTCATGAGCAAAGCTTAGTCATCTCCACGACGATCCCCGGCCGGGTCGCGGGCCACGAAACGCGTCTGCTCCGATTCAGCTAACCCGAGCGCGACTCACCAACGTTCCGGTCCGATGCCCGGCAGTTTTTGCGCCATTGTGGTTCCTGCACCACCTATTCACGGGCTCAACCGACCGGTGGACAATCCGCACCTGCACTGAAACACCGGCAACCAAAGGAACCCACTGTGGACACAATCACCGTGCTCGACTTCGCCTTCGGCGTTGTGACGACCCTCTTCCTCGGCGCCATCACCGTCGTGCAGTTCCGCGCCGAGCGCCTCCGCCAACGTGCGGAAGAGAAGACCACTGCCCGGCAGCGCTCTTTCGAAGACACGCAGTTCGCCCTCGACATCCAGGCGTCGACTTCGAGCGCTGAGATCGTCGAACTGCTTGCGAAAACCCCGTTGTCGAGTCGCGAGACCGAGTTCCTCAAGCAAACCCATGAGATCGCACAGGCTCGCCTCGATGCGATGAGCAAATTCACCGAGCTCGACGAGTCGCTGAAGAAAAACGTAGAGCAGGCGTTGCAGCGACTGGTGGATGTCATCGGCGACGACCCCGAGGTCCAGGCACGCCAGGCGGCTATCAACACCAGGTACGGCACGACCGTGCAGACCGATCGATCGAACTTCTCCTGGAACGGCAAAGGCAAATTCTCGAAGTACGAGGTTCTGCACCTCATCGCCCAGAAGTTCATCGCCGATAACAAGATCACCACTCGCGACGAATTCGACAAGAAGTTCGGCGGAGTCGTCACGTCAGTTCTCGGCGACCAGGTGTCGGGCAAGACGTTCGCGTCCAATCGCCTTCTCGATCCGCTCGCGCAGGAAGGCCGCTACGCACCCCGGGACCTGAAGCTCGCCGACAGCCTCGGCGCCATCCATTTCGACGGGGTGGATCACCGCGCGGGCTGGACGCTCGGATACGCGGGCGTGCCAGACATCGGCCGTGCAGTGCAACGCCCCGTGATCGAGCACTTCACCACGCAGCCGGGGTATGACCTCCGTGCCGTCTGAGTCTCTGGCGGTCAGCCCTTCGCTCGCCCAGCTCGGCGCTCTCGAGCAGCTTCTTCCCGACGAAGAGTCAAAGGATGCCGCACTGCTCCTCGAGATCTTCCGATCGATCGAGAACTGGATCAGCCGGGAAGAGCTGATAATCAAATCCGCCAACAAACTCCACACCTACGCGTTCGCTGCTGTCTGGTCCGACAAACGCTCGGGACCATCGGTGGGCTGGCGGCTTGCCTGGTCGGGAGTCCCATGGTCGGCAGCCGCACGCGCACTGCTCGACGTGAATGACAAAGGCAAGTTCGTCATCCGTTCCACACCGGGCACTGCCGACCCCCTGAGCCTGGAGCACGTCGTGCCGAAGAGTGTGATTTTCGCGCGCCTTCGCAAGATGTGCCTCGACGGCACCACCACTGCGGATGCGGTGCGCTACCTCCACGAGAACGTTCGGCTCGCAGTAGTGACCAAAGCCGAGGGCAAAGGTGCGGCCGCGTTGGGTGCCGTTCCCTCGCACCTCCTTCCACCCTCAGAACGGAAGGTCATGCGCCGGAAGGCTCTTCCCCCGACCGAATATCTGGATGCGGTGACCCAAGCTGGATTGCCATGGCAGTGGGCTCGGTACCTCGAAATGTCCCACGATCTCGAGTCGTTTGCGACGTTGCGAGAGGCAACAGACATCCGTCCCGATATTCGCGAGCGCTTGGACGCAGTGCTCTAGCGCCTTACTTCACCGCCTCGAACGCCACCTCGGCAACGCCAGCGACAAGCGCGTCGTCGTAGTCCGCATCCGGATCATTCCGCTCGGTGAAGATGACCATGATGATCGGCTCGCGACCCGGCGCGGCGACGACCGCGACATCGTTCCGGATGCCGCCCGCTCCCCCGGACTTGTCCGCCACGACCCAGCCCTCAGGCGCGCTCGCGCGGATCAGCGCGTCGCCGGTGGCGTTGCCGCCCATCCACTCGAGCAAGGTGTCGATGTCGGCTTGCTCGAGCACATCCCCGCCCAGGATCGAGTCGAGGTCATTCGCATAGGCGGATGGAGTCGTGGTGTCGTCGTCACTCCCCGGCGTGAGCGTGTTGAGCGCTGGTTCGGTGTTGACGACGGAGATAGTGTCGTCGCCGATTTCATTCAGCGCCACGTCCAACTCTGCAGGCCCGCCCAGATAGTCGAGAAGCAGGTTGAGCGCAGTGTTGTCGCTGGTGCGCACGGCGGCCTCGGCGAGCTCCGCAACCGTCAGGCCGTCGTCGATATGTTCTGACGTGACCGGCGAGTATCCGGATGATTCGACATCCGCCGCGGTCCACCTCAGCTTCTCGTCCCGTTCGTCTGCGGTCGTATCGCGCAGGATTATGGCTGCGGCGAGCGCCTTCAATGTGGACGCGTATCCGAACCGCTCGTCGCCGCGGTAGTCCAGCGGGCGACCGTTGCCCGTGTCGATCACGGTCACGCCGACACGGGCGTCGAATTTCTCCTCGAGCGCACCGACGCCGGCTTCGAACGCGATCTCGGCGGGCGATGCCTCAGGAGTCTGAGTCGGCACCGCGAGTCCAGGCTCTTCGGTAGTGATGTCCGCGCAGCCCGCGAGAGCGATGACGAGAGAGCTGGCGAGGACGAGGCTGGCGAACGTGGAGCGAGAAGTCATCTTCTACTTTCATCGGGGAACGTCCACCCTGACATCCGGGCGGACGCAACACATCCCCCGAGCGAGCGACTTAGCGAGCGCTCGAACCCATGGCTCTATCGGTAAATCCCGTCTACACGAGCTTGAGCAGCGCCGATTTCTCGAATGATCTTCGGGCCGCGGCGCTTGAAGCCAAGCTCTCGCATGACCACCGCAATTTCATCGTCAGCGTTACGAACCGTGTTGTCGCTCCGTATCCATCGCACGACTGCCGAGAGAGTGGCCGCATCGTAATCATCGATCGAGCCTCCAGCCCTGAATATTGGGCGGGGCTCGCTTCGCTCACCAACGGGTAGTTCCCAAGCAGCCGGGACGTCCGCCATTGGCGCTGAGACACGAGCATCCACTCGCGCCACGGCCGCTTCGAATGCTGACACAACGGACGCGACTTCCGCATCCGCGTCGTTGAACCAGTCGGTGCTCCAAATTCGGTGGAATACCCAGCCTCTGCGTTCAAGGAGTTGTTGGCGGAGTCGATCCCGCTCGCGTGCGGTGTGGCCCGAATGATATGCAGCGCCGTCCGCTTCGATCGCCAAAACGTGGCGACCCGGCTTCGACGGATGACGTGCAGCGAAGTCCAACCGATACGAGCCAACGCCGACTTGAGAATCAAGCACCAGGCCGGCAGCTTGCAGTCGGTTGCGGACGTCGATCTCAAACGGGTTGAGGGCGATTGTGCGATTTGGCCCGCCAGTCAGTTCTTTTCCTCCCGACGCGACGAACCGAACAAATCTGTACATCAAGTTGTAGCCCAGGCTTTCGTGACCGTCTTCAGCCAAATCGTCTGCCGAAAAACTGCTAACCAGCGTAAGGCGAAGACGAGCCCTACTGATTGCAACGTTCAGACGACGTTCCCCACCGCTTTGCAGGAGCGGTCCCCAAAAGAGACGGAGCTTTCCCTCCGCGGTTTTGCCATAGCCAACAGTGAGGATGATCGCGTCCCGTTCATCCCCCTGCACTCTTTCAATCGACTTGACGAAAAACGGCTCTTTTGCGTTCAACGTCTCAAAAAGCTTGGGATCGTCAGCAAAGGCTTGGTCGAGAGCACCTTCGAGTCGATGCTGGTGCTTGATGCCGAAGGCAATGACCCCCAGTGATTCGTCAGGGCGGGCGGCAGCGTGTTGCCTAACGGCATTTACGACTGCGGCCACCTCCCCCTCTGGACTATTTGTTCCCCCTCCGATTCCTACACTGAACGGGACTTCAATATGAGTAATGGCGTCTGGAGTATCCGCTGCGGGGAAGGTAGTGAGCGAGCTGTCGTAGACGTGGCGGTTGGACACTGCGATTAATCGTTCGTCGCGCGAACGATAATGCCAAAGGAGGCGCCTCGATTGTCCCGCCAGCAAGCGGTCCATGGCGAACAGAATGCTCTCTGCGTCTCGTGTCAAAGAGCCAAGTTTTCGCGGCCCTGTTTTTTGTTCAAGCGGCACATCGAACGTGGAGTCGTCGCTTTCATCTGCCTCGTCTGGATCTTCCAGCGTCTTTGCAAAGAACTCAGTTGGAGGAAGCTGCCGACTATCGCCAGCAACTATCAACTGACTCCCTCGAAGAATCGCCGGGATTGCATCCGCTGGTTTCACTTGGCTGGCCTCATCAAAAATGACGACGTCAAAGAGCTGTTCGCGTGGGAGCAATCGAGAAACCTGCAAGGGGCTCATTGCCCAGACGGGCTTGGCCGCCAAGATGACCTCCGGCAACTCACGAAGGAGTTTCCGGACCGGCGTGAACTTGATTTTGCGTGTGACTTCTTTTTTGAGCATCACGTGTTGCTCGGGGTGAGTATCTAGTGCTCGTTTGAGACGTTCCGCGGCTAGGCGTCGAATACGAACTGCGTTCGCCTCGAGGTGACCGAGATCGTGGCGTTGGAAATCAGCCGACGCCCTATTGAGTTCTCTACCGTCCACCGCAGCCAGTGCGGGGTCGAAAAGCATCGCGTCATTGAGGAGTGTGGAAGTTACGACGCGGTCCAGCAGATGACCAGCCATGTTTGCGGATGTCTCGTTCACATCCAGCCGAACTTCCAATTCAAGAAGAAGTGGTCGAAGACCCGCTGACTCAAGTTCCGCGCGGCGCGCAGCCGCGCGGGGCATGACTCGTCGACGAGGGTCGCTCGCCAGCTGCTCGAATAGGGATGCAAGCGTGTCAAGACGAGCAGAAGCGGTGGACATCGCGAAGAGCGATAGGTCAAGGTGAGTAAGTTTCGCGAGAAAGTCCTGAGCATGCTGCCCGACCGACGCCCATGGAAGTTGAATAGCGAAATTCGTTTGGCCGATCCAGTTCGACCGAAGGCTGTACGCCGCTCCCAAGACTTCGACCTGGGTTGCCCGTGGCAGATGGCCGACGAGAATCCTGGCGCGACGAGTGCCTGATCGGCGAACTGACCACGGTACGCGGACAGTTTGAGACTTCCGAAACGGCTTGTTCACGGCAATTAGCGCTTCGCGAAGCTCCGAGATCGTCAGCTGTGGGTCGAGCACAAGTGGAGCTGCGTTGCGGACGCGTTCCAGTTCAGAAAATTGGCGGGTCAGCTGAAATGCTTCGTCCCATGTCGCGGGAGAGGGCAGTCCGAGCGCGTCGGCAAGAGACTTGAGCCCGGCAAGCACGGCAGGCTCCTGCGCCTGAAGATCTCTGAGGCTCAGATCGAGCGCTCGCAGTTCTTCCTCGTTGGTAATAGCCGCAGGTGACCATCCCGGCGTGGTGGACCATCCAGTGTTTAGTGCTCCCAAGCCGCTGAGATCGGTCAACGCCGCACGGTATCGAACGAGGTCATTCGGCGACCATTGCATCAGTGTAGATGCAGGCATTGTTGCTTTCGATTGCACCTCGGGTGGAATCGAGAGCGAGAGCGAAAGAAGGTCCGCGACGCTAATACCCCAACCCCGCGACGGATCGTGCATCGCTGCGTTGTGTCGCACGAGAAGGTCCCGCGCATTTGCGAGGGTGAAGTGGAGCTCTTCAGTCCTGGCCAACCCGGCAGTGCTTTGTCGATCGAGCGCGTCTTGGAGTTGGTCAGCGATAAATCGCCGCGAATTCGAGGCTGCAAACACATCTAAAACCAGGTGATGGAGGTCGATTCGCTCAAGTCGATCGAGCACCGCCGACACAGCTGCTCGCTTCTGAGCGACGAACAGAACACTTCGACCCGCAGCTGCCGACGTAGCGATAATATTTGCGATTGTCTGGCTCTTACCGGTACCGGGAGGACCTTCAACCACGAGGTTGCGGCCCGCTAGCGCAGCGTTCACGACAAAACTTTGGCTCGCGTCCGCATCCAGAACGAGAAACTCGGCCGCGATCGGCTGGTAGTCCGGAAATGCTTCAGTGACATCGTCCTTGATCGTCCGAACTCGCTCAGCCGCGAGAGGGTCACCGGAAAGCGCGGAAATGATGTCCGATTTTGCAAGCGCATCGAGGTCGCTGACATCTTCGACCATTGGCTGCTTCGCATAGCTGAAAGCACCGATGACCATCGTCGGATTGACCTCGAAATCGGCTACATCGTCGCAGCGGTTTACGACGTCGTCGAGCATGATCGCAATGTCGCTTACTTCGCCCTCGTCGCTTGCGAGGATGCTGTCCTCGTCGACTCGGAACCGATCCGCGTTAACTACATGCGTCAGAACTCCATTTAGTTGAAAATCGTCAGTCAGCTGGAGGTCCCAGGACTGTTGCGCCCCGCGACGAAGCTCAATCTCGACGGGCCGCAGCAATACTGGAGCGCGAGGCCGCGTGTATTTGGGCTTCGATGACTTTGCGGGAGAGCCGTCCGATTGCAAATCTTCGCCAAGCTCGGAATTCTCCGCGGCGACGAGCGCTGCAGTACCTTCTGGGTCCCAGCTCGCCATACCTGCAGCAAGATAGGTGACCGGAATACCGTACTCCTCGACAGCCTGACGTTGTTTTCGGGCAAGCAGAGCGCATGCCTTCTGCGCGCGTTGAAGGTCTTGTTCTTCCGGAAACAACTCCGAGAGCCTAACGATTGAACCAGAAATCAGCTTCTTGAAAGCGGCCGGTGGCACTTTGTCCAGGACCAGGGTCGATGCAAGGTCGCGGTAGTTGAGCAGTCGATTGTTACCGCCCACATCAATTAGCCCATTCCGCCACTCGCTAGCGGCCGACTCAATTGATGTGGTCATGTATTGCTCCAACCCAAGCGATACTCGCGCTTGATCCGTACGCTCAGCTTTGCACAACCCTCGCGCCAGAATTCAGAAGCCGCCCGCTACGGCCCCTTTCGCCCCGAATCCTAAACCGAAGGGGCTATGCAGAACGCTGAGACGAGGGGTCTTGCCCGGACCGATGAATGGCAGGAAGGTAAAAGCCAAATTATGGCCTCGGGGGGTTGATCCTGACAACATGTCGCGACTATGTTGAGCCGAAATCAAGACAAAGTTGTCAAGTGCTTGCTCGTCGCAACTGTTTGATTCGGGCAGCTGAAGGTTGGGTTTCATGGTCAATACCGCTTCCAAGTCCGCTTTCGATTTTCTTGTGCGGAAATCGAACGAACTGTCTGTGCAACATCCTGGGCCTCGCGACTGGCGAGCGAGTCCCTTTGACTGGTTATTGGCATTGCCGAGCGGTAGCCGTGGAGCTATCGCGCGTAGGTTCGTTGAAGATTGGGCGAATGAGGAAGGGTTGAACGCCCACCAGGTTTCAGACACGAGACAACGGTATGTCGTGGTCAATGGCCATCGTGTCCAGGTGAAAATGTCGACGCTATGGGCTAACGGCACCTACAAATTTCAACAGATTCGCGATCAGGACTATGAATATACGTTGTGCCTCGGGATCTCTCCGAACGACGTTCACGCGTGGTTGATTCCAAAAAATGAGCTTCTCATCCACCTCGATGGGGTAGCAGGCCAACACACCGGTGCTTCCGCTCGCGAGACCCATTGGCTTCAGATCGACCCGGCAAGAAGCGATCGTTGGCTCTCGAACTTTGGAAACCAACTTTCCGACGTCAGGGAGCTGCTCAAAGACCTTTAGCACCCGCGCACGACGCGGCACTTGTAATTTGTATCGCCTCGAGTGACTCGTCAGTGAAAAGTAAGCGAGTTGCCAGTAGCGAGCGGCAGGCCGAAGTGCAACGAAAGAAACCCTGCAGAACCGACCCCCCGGTCCGGTTCTGCAGGGTCTCGACCTTTCGAAGAAGCTACTTCACGGTGACCTTCGTGCTTCCGGTGCGGGTCTTCACCAGCCCGGTCGCGCTCACCGTCTTCTTGCCCTTCGACTTTAGGTACACCGAGACGGTGTATTCGCCCTTCTTGTTCGCGACCGCCTTAGTGCTCGAGACGCGCTTGCCCGAGAGCTTCACCGTCACCTGCTCTCCCGCAGTGAGCCCGCGCACCGTGAACTTGACCGTGTGGTGGTACTTCACCGTGGTCTTCGAGTGCGAGGTCTTCGACGGCCACACCGAGATGCTGAGCTTCTTCGACTTCGCGACCGTGGTGATCCGCGTGTTTCCGATTCGCTTCACGGTCGAACCCTGCACCTCGACGAGGTGAGCACCAGCGGATGTCGACTTCGGCACAGTCACCGCACGCGCCACCTTGCCGGCAGCGTTCGCAATGCCGTTGGCCAATGTCTTGCCCGCGATGCGAACCGAGTACCGCTCGTTGGCGGCGAGGCCCGATGCCTTCACGACGATCGCCGTACCAGCGGCAACCAGCCCGCTCGGTGCGCTGACCGTGAACTTCTTCGCGGGCAGGCCCGGGTTCGGAGCCGTGACCGGCTTGAGGTCAGCCAGCGACAGGGCCGGTGTCTTCAGTATCCGGATTGCCAGCGCCTGGAAGATCGGGCTGTGGATCTCGTAGTACGCCGTGGTGCGCAGCGCCTTGCCGGTCGGCACGGCCATGGTGCGATCGATGACCGCGCCCGGCTTGTCGGAGAAGTCGACCGGAACGCCCTCGAAGAAGAACGGGTTCTCGTCCCACTGGTCGGTTCCGACACCGACCCCGAGGTCGTAGCCGTAGGTGTACGCGGCCGGGCGGTTGCTGACCACCGCGGTGATCGGCATGCCGTCGACCCCGGTGTCACCCTTATCGCTGAAGGTCGCCCAGAAGTCGGCGGCCACCACCGGCGTGCCCGACTTGGCGTTCGACCCGGTGTTGACGAACGACGCGAGCGTCGCCCCATCCGATTCGAGCGAGATCGACGAGACACCGGTCAGGTCGAACGGCGTCGGCTTCCACGCGCCTTCCTTCAAGAAGATGCCGCCGTAGATCAGCTCACCACTCGTGAGCTTGTAGCGCAGGGCCGTGACGATGGTCGTGCCGGTGTTGTTCTCGACGGTCAGCTGCACCTTGTCGCCGGCCGGCGTGAACTCGATCACGCTCGGGT